>Ga0302320_10000191_pt1 | contig 137102 bp, 119 predicted proteins | sample Bog_T0_3_FD_202130 | JGI IMG/M metagenome (GOLD analysis project Ga0302320, IMG submission 202130) | Peat permafrost microbial communities from Stordalen Mire near Abisko, Sweden - Bog_T0_3 | ecosystem: Environmental > Terrestrial > Soil > Wetlands > Peat | place: Sweden: Abisko, Stordalen... | reverse complement strand
AGGACAGGTCGTTCAGAACGGCTCCTGTGCCATTGGCCACGGCAGAGAGGGGGTCATCGGCCACCGTGACGGGCAGCCCTGTCTTGTCGCTCAAGAGCCTGTCGATCCCGCGGATCAGGGACCCGCCTCCGGCCATGACGAACCCGCGGTCCACCAGGTCCGCGGAGAGCTCGGGGGGGCAGCGCTCAAGGGTCGTGCGCACGGCGTCGACGATCGCGGCTATCGTGTCGGAGAGGGCCTCGCGGACCTCCTGGGAGGTGATGTGGATCGTCTTCGGGAGGCCGGCGACCGAGTCCCGGCCCTTTACCTCCATCGAGAGCTCCTCGTCGAGCGGGTAGGCCGACCCGATCCTCATCTTGATCTCCTCCGCCGTGCGCTCGCCGATCAGGAGGTTGTAGGCCCGCTTCATGTAGCCGATGATGGCGGCGTCCAGCTCGTCGCCCGCCACCCGGATGGACTTGGAGAAGACGATCCCGTTCAGGGAGATGATGGCGATCTCGGTGGTGCCGCCGCCGATGTCCACGATCATGTTGGCGGCCGGCTCGTCGATCGGCAGCCCGACGCCGATCGCGGCTGCCATCGGCTCCGGGATCGTGATCACCTTCCGCGCCCCGGCGTGCGTGGCGCTGTCCATGACGGCGCGCTTCTCGACCGCGGTGATCCCCGACGGGATCGCGATCACGACGCGGGGCGGCGCCCTGAAGCTCTGGCTGGCCTTCTGGATGAAGTAGCGAAGCATCGCCTCCGTGACGTCGAAGTCGGCGATGACGCCGTCCTTCATGGGGCGGATCGCCGTGATGTTGCCGGGCGTGCGCCCGAGCATCCGCTTGGCCTCGTCGCCCACGGCCCGCACCTTGCGGGTCACCGTGTCGAGCGCGACGACCGAGGGTTCGCGCAGGACTATCCCCTTGTCCTTGAGGTATACGAGCGTGTTGGCCGTTCCGAGATCGATGCCGATGTCGTTGGAAAAATAACCGAAAAGGTTGGCCATGTTCGCGTGTTGCGGGGGAGAGCTGGTGTCGCTGGCGTTGCCGCCGACGGAATCGAATGGGCTTCGCAGGAAGCTGTCAACGAGGGAAATACGCCGCTTTAGGTTGACGGCGTGGGCAGACCGAAGCGATTTTGCTGCCGGTCGCCCATGCACGGTATCCTGTTCATACAAGATCTGGCGATTATCCTGGTTGTCGCCGGTGCGGTGAGCTGGTTTTGCCAGAGGATCGGGCTTTCGACGGTGGTGGGCTTCCTTGCCGCCGGCATCCTGGTGGGCCCGGGGATGCCCTACCTTTCGCTGGTCTCCGACATCGTCGGGATCGAGACGCTCGCGCAGGTGGGCCTGGTCTTCCTCATGTTCTCGATCGGCCTGAAGCTGAGCCTGAGGCGCCTGCGGCGCCTGGGGCTGCCGCTCGTGGCGGCCGTCTTCGTGGGGGCGGCCGCGATGTACTACCTCTCGAGGCTCTTCGCGGCGGTACTCGGTTGGAACTCGACCGAGGGCCTCTTTCTGGCGGGCATGCTCATGATCTCCTCCTCCTCGATCATCGGCAAGATCCTGCACGAGACGGGCCTTAACCACGAGAGGGCCGGACAGCTGGCTATTGGGATCTCCGTGCTCGAGGATGTGGTCGCCGTCGCCATGCTGGCGCTCCTGGAGTCCGTGGTGCAGCTCGGCGGGGTGGGGGCGAGCCACGCCGCCGCGATGGGTGTCACGCTCCTGCACCTGGGCGCGTTTGTCGCGATGATCGGGGTGGCCGGGCTCATCTTCATCCCGTGGCTCTTGAAACGCATGAGCGTGTCCATGGACGAGGAGCTTCAGACCCTGGGGCTTGCCGGGCTCCTCTTCGGACTGGCGATCCTCGCCCAGAGGGCGGGCTACTCGCTCGCCCTCGGGGCATTCCTCCTCGGAATCATCGTGGCCGAGACGCCGCACCGCCACCAGGTCGAGCGCACCTTCGAGGGCATGCGGGATGTCTTCAGCGCCGTCTTTTTCGTGGCGATCGGCATGCAGATCGACGTCCACGAGTTCGTCCAGGCCGCGGGCCTGATCGTGGGCGTGGCCGCCTTCACCCTGGTGGCCCGGCCGATCGCCGTGACCGCGGGGCTCTGGATGATCGGCACGCCCTCGAAGGACAGCATGAGGGCCGGCCTGATGGTGGCGCCGATCGGTGAGTTCTCCTTCGTGATCGCCCAGCTCGGGGTGGGGGCGGCCGTTGTCCCCGAGCGCTTCTACCCGCTGGCCGTGGGAGTCTCGCTCCTGACGACCCTGGTGACGCCCTTTGTGGCCAGGAACTCGGAGGCGATCGCCTCGTCGCTTAGCGCCCGGCAGCCGGGCTGGCTGCGCGACTGGCTCCGCTATTACCAGGACCTTCTCGAGCGCTTCACGCGGCAGCGCAAGCGGAGCACGCTCTGGCAGCTCAGCCGCAAGCGATTCGCGCAGATTGGCATCGAGATGCTCTTCGTGAGCGGCGTGCTCGTGTTCTCGCGCGAGCTCTACACGGCCGTCGAGGAATGGCTCGGCCGCGACTGGATGTTCCCAAACGGGGCCCAGGTCGGGTTCTGGATGGTCCTCTCCTTCGCGGTCGTAGCGCCCCTGGTGGCGATCTGGAGGAACTGCTCGGCATTGGCGCTCCTCTTCGCGCAGGTCTCGACGTCCCATCACCCGCGGGCGCGGGAGATCTCGCCTGTGGTGGAGACCGGGCTCAAGGCCCTCGCGGCCGGGCTCCTCACCATTTGGCTGATTGCGATCGTTCCCGCGGAGGACACCGCGCGCTGGCTCCTGATCGCGAGCGCCGCCGGCGCCGCGCTCGCTGTCGTCCTGCTCCGCCGCCGCCTGATCTATTGGCACTGCGTGCTCGAGGTGGAGCTGAAGAACACGATCGAGGTCTCCGAGAGCAAGATGACGTCAACGACCGCGCCCTGGCTTGGGAAGCACCCCGACTGGGACCTTCACATGATCGACTGCACGCTCCCCGACCTCGCCGACTGCCAGGGCAGGACGATCGCCGAGCTCGACCTAAGGGCCCGCTTCGGCTGCTCGGTCGTGGGGATAGAGAGGCAGGGGTTCATGATCCCGCTGCCGCCTCCGGAGTCGGTCGTCTATCCCCGGGACAAGGTGCTCCTCATGGGGACGATGGAGCAGGTCCAGCGCGGCCGCGTGTTCCTGGGCGCCGTCTCGGGAACGTTGGACACCGAGATGCTGATCGAGGAGGTGCGCATGGACGCGGTCCAGGTGCCCGAGCGCAGCCGAGCGAGCGGGCGCACGCTGGGCGACCTCTCCCCCGCGAGGAACCACGGGGTCCAGATTGCGGGGATACGGCGGGGCATGGTGCGGATCCTCAATCCCGCCGCCAACGAGCAGCTCAGGCCGGCGGACGAGCTCCTTGTCCTCGGCACGCCGGAGCAGATCCGCGGATTCCGCGGCTGGCTGACCGAGACCACTGCCGCCGAAGGCTGACCCCGGCCCCCCTTTTTGGGGACCTAGTTCGTGCCGTGGGTGCCCGACGTATCGGGCTTCTTCAGCTCTTCCTTGGCCGGCGCAGCCGGCTCCTCTTCCTTGGAAGCCTTCTTGAACTCCTTCACCGACTGGCCAAGACCCTTCGCGAGCTGGGGCAGCTTGGTGCCCCCGAAAAGCAGCAGCACGATCAGGAGGATGAGGACCCACTCGCCGCCCCCTGTGGGGATCAATCCGGCCATCTGGACATTCAAGGGTGTCATTGCGTTAATCTAGGCCTGTTGGCGGCCTAAGCAAGAGCGTTCCAAGGGCCCTAGGACCGCGGCGGCTTGAGCGAGGCGGCCACCTTGAGCAGGTTCTGGGCGTTGTCGATCTGCTCGGCGTCGAAGAAGCCGTGCAGCTGGCGGATGCGCGTCGGGTGCCTCATCTTGCGGAGCGCCTTCGCCTCGATCTGGCGGATGCGCTCGCGGGTGACCTTGAACTGCTTGCCGACCTCCTCGAGGGTCCTGCTGTAGCCGTCCACCAGGCCGAAGCGCAGGGACAGGACGCGGCGCTCGCGCTCTGTGAGCGTGTCCAGGACGTCGATGATCTTCTCCCTGAGGAGCGAGTACGCCGTCATGTCGTACGGGTTCTCTGCGGACTTGTCCTCGATGAAGTCCCCGAAGGAGGTGTCGTCGCCGTCGCCCACGGGCGACTGGAGCGAGATGGGCTGCTGCGCCATCTTCATGATCTGCTGCACGCGGTCGACGGGCAGGTTCATCTCGTCGGCCACCTCGTCGGGGGTGGGCTCGTGGCCATACTCCTGGAGCAGCTGCTTCTGCACCTGCATGACCTTGTTGAGCGTCTCGATCATGTGGACCGGGATGCGGATCGTGCGCGCCTGGTCGGCGATGGAGCGGGTGATGGCCTGCCTGATCCACCAGGTGGCGTACGTGGAGAACTTGTAGCCCCTCCTGTACTCGAATTTCTCCACGGCCTTCATCAGGCCCATGTTCCCCTCCTGGATCAGGTCGAGGAAGGAGAGGCCGCGGTTCGTGTACTTCTTCGCGATCGAGATCACCAGGCGCAGGTTGGCCTCGACCATCTCGGTCTTGGCTCGGTGCGCCTCGCGCACGTGCGTCATCGTCTGGTGGTAGACCTCCAGGAGCTGCTGGGGCGAAATCCTCTGCTCGAGCTCGATGTGCTTTAGGCGGTTGTGGATCGCGCGCGTGTCGATCGCAGCGTCCTTCTTGGTCTTCGGGTGCTTCGCGCGCTCGAGCTGGATGTTGAAGGACTCGACCTCCTCGAGGGTGGGGCGCAGCTGCTCCAGGTACTCCTCGTAGACCTTCAGCTTGAAGAAGAACTTCGAGAAGTTGGCCCGCAGCACGGTCTCGCGCCTGCGGAACTTCGAGAGGGCCTTCTTGCGCTCGGGCTCGGAGCGCGCCTTCGCGTGCTCGTGCCAGGCCTCGGCGGTCCCCGCCTCGTTCTTCTGCGTGGTCTCGACCAGCTTCGGCAGTGTCCGGAAGTACGCGTCGCGGCTCTCGATCTTCTTGTCGATGACGATCCGGTCAAAGCGCTCCTCGCGCTTGAGGAGCTTGTCGCCCAGGTTGGCGATGTAGGCGCCAACGGCCGATGCCTGGAAGAGCGCCTCCTGCGCCTTCAACTCCGCGTTCTCAATCCTCTTGGAGATCTCGACCTCCTGCTCGCGCGTGAGAAGCGGCACCTGCCCCATCTGCTTGAGGTACATCCGCACCGGGTCGTCGAGAATGTCGTTCTGCGACGAGCGCGACTCCTCCTCCTCGGCCTCCTCCTGGCGCTGCTTGTAGTCCTCGACCTGGTCGGGCTCCAGGATCTCGATCTCGAGGTTCTGGAGGATCGAGAGAACATTATCGATCTCCTCCTGGTTCTCGATCGACTCGGGAAGGGCCTCGTTGATGTCGTCGAACGTCAGGTAGCCCTGCTCCTTCGAAAGCCGGATAAGCTGGCGGATCTTCTCGTTGATGCCTCCGATTGGAACCGCCACTTCGCCACCCTCGGCCGGCGCCTGCGGGGCATTGGCGAGTGCGGTTTCGACGGCTTCAGAGTTCGGGTTGTCTGCTTGTTTGGCTTTGCGAGGCATGAATGGTTATTCGGGAATTGAGAATGCCCCACCTCAACCGGCCTCGGTCATTGTTACCGGTTGCCGGAGTTGGCGCTGCAGATCTGACAATTCCCTTAGGAGCGACGATGAGTCATCGTTAAAGTCCGATGGGGCTCTGGCTAATGCAAGTTCTATTTGGCGTATCCGGGGCTCGATCGCCCGGTCCCTCAGGCGGCGGATGCCCTCGCGGGCCACCTTGAAGGGATCATCGATCACGGGGACGTCAAAGAGGAGCGATGCCACAAGTGACTTTTCATCATCGGTTTCCATTAGTGACTCAAGATGGTCCCTTCCGGGCCAGTTGCCCCCCTCCACCTCGCCAAGGAAGCGGTTTAGCAGCACGCCCGCCGCCTGCTGCTGGTCGATCCATTGGTGGGGGATCGCCGAACTCATGGGGCGCCCTACCGCCTCGAAGTGAAGGAAGATCCGGAGGAGGTCGTGCTCGGGCGAAACGTTCCCCGAGCTCTTTGGCGGCATCGCGGGGGCCGGGGCCTGCGGCGCCGCCTGCCGGGCGCGGCCCAGCATGCGGCTCATGTCGCTCTGGAGGGCCGACGCGGGCAGCTGGAGGATCGCGGCGGCCTCCGAGATGAAAGAGGCCCTCGACACCTCGCTCTCGGCGGCCGCGATCAGTCCGATCACGGCCTGCGCCGCACGGCTGCGCTGCTCCGAGGAGGCCGCGGCGGGCGTGGGAAGGTGCGCCCTGCAGGCGAAGGCCATCGCCGAGAGAGAGGACGCGCGGACCTCCTGGTAGGCGGCGATTCCCTTGTCGAGGAAGAGGAGGTCCGGGTCCAGCTTAGCGTCGCCCGCCAGGGTGAGGAAGCGCACCTCCATGTTGGCCTTGAGCGCCATGGGTAGCATCCTCAGCGCGGCCTTCTGGCCCGCGGAGTCGCTGTCGAAGAAGCACTCCAGCTGCGTGTGATAGCGGCGCAGGAGCGCAAGTTGACCGTCGGTGAGCGAGGTTCCCTGGGGCGCGACAGCGGTCTTTAGTCCCACCGAGTAGCAGCGCAGGGCGTCCAGCTGGCCCTCGACCATGACGAAGGGCTTGCCTTCGCCGACCGCGGTGCGCGCCCGGTCCAGGTTGAAGAGCAGGTTCCCCTTGGTGAAGATGGGCGTTTCCGGGGAGTTCACATACTTGGCCTCTCGCGCGGGGTCGTCCTCGGGGGTGAGCGCCGTCTGCCGGGCCGTGAAGGCGACCACACGGCCCTGGTGGTCCCTGATCGGTATCATGAGCCTGCCCCTGAAGCGGCAGCGGAGGGCGCCCGCCGTCATCATGGCATCGTCACGGATGAAGAAGAGCCCGCACTGGCGAAGCGCCTCCTCCGAGTAGCCCTTCTTCAGGATCGCCGCGCCCAGGCCCGAGCCGTCGGGGCCGCTGGCCCCGATCTTGAACTCCTCGGCCAGCTCCGCCGTGAAGCGCCTCTCGTTCGCCCAGTAGGCCCTCATGAAGTCGCCCGCAGGGCCCGCGGCGCGGAACACGTCATGGAAGTGCCCCGCCGCCTGGTCGTGGAGGTCGAAGAGCTCCTGGCGGAGCGAGCGCTCCTCGCGGCTGGGGCCGGAGCCCTCCTCATACTCGATCGGGACGCCGTAGCGCTGCCCGAGCGTCTCGACGGCCTCGGTGAACGACAGCTGCTCGGTTTCGCGGACAAAGGTGATCACGTCGCCGGCCTTGCCGCACCCGAAGCACTTGTAGAACCCCTTGTCCGCGTCCACGTTGAAGGACGGGGTCTTCTCGTTGTGGAACGGGCACAGCCCCTTAAGGCGGCTCCCGCCCGCCTTCCGCAGCGCCACGACGCGCGAAATGACGTCGGCAAGGTTGACGCGAAGCTTCAGGTCGCGGACGCAGCTGGGTTTGATGACGGGCATGGGTTACGCGCAGGCTTTTCATCTGGCCCGGCCCGGCGTAAGAAGAATCCACTTTCAACCGCCCCGGGAGGCTGTCAAGTTTCCGGGCCCCCTCGGGCCGCCAAAGTCAGCCTTTTAGGAAACTTTGTCCTCCGGAAGGCGACATATACCTTAACCACACATGCGAATTCCCACCTTTGCCGCCCTTTTGGCCCTTGCCGCCTCCGCCGGGGCGCTCACCTGCGGGGCCGAGTTCACCCCCGAGGTGAAGCGGGCGCCCACGGAACCGGTCTGGCAGGCCCACCTCAAGGGGTTTTCAGAGCCCGACTATGCCGTCGAGGTCGAGAGGCTGATCGCCGCCTACGAGAAGGCCTCTGGCCACAGGATCGCCCCGGGACAAAAGAAGAAGGTCGGCCTGAAGATCTATTCCGACTCGGGCCCCGGAATGGCGACCCCGACCGCGCTTGTTAAGGCCGTCATAGGATCGCTGGAGAGCAGGGGATACGCGAACAACAGCATCTTCCTGGTCGGCCTGAACCAGCTGCGCCTGCGCATGACGGGCTACCTCCCGTCGCTCGTCACAGGCGAGACGGAGTTCAAGGGCAACCCCGTGTTCGTCCTTGAGTCCAACCGCTACTACGACCCGGTGTGGTTCTACGACAGCCCGCTTCCCGAGCGCTTCGACCCGATCTTCGCCGCGCACCAGACCGAAGGCGTTCCGAACAACTCGACCAAGGAGGAGGACCGCAAGAGCTTCCTGGCGACGCCCCTCTTCCTCGACACCGACTTCTGGATAAACCTGCCCGTCTATACGGACCACCAGGTGCTTGGTGTGAACGGGGCGCTCGTGAACGCCACGCTTTGGAACGCCTCCAACACCGCCCGCTTCTTCCGCTCGCCCGCGACCGCCCCGGCCGCCGTGGCCGAGATGAGCGCGATCCCCGAGCTCCGCCAGACCTGGCTCTTCACGATCGCGAGCCTGGAGCACTACCAGTACATCGGCGGGCCGTTCTTCAATTCGCTCTACACGAAGTCGGAGCCCTTGATCTGGCTTGGCACCGATCCCGTGATGCTGGACGCCCTGATGCGGGCCCGCATCAACCTCGCGCGCCGGCACGAGGGCTTCGAGCCGATCTCCGACGAGATCAGGACGCTCGAGTTCGCCGAGACCCTCGGCGTCGGCTCGACCCTGATCAAGGACGCGAGGATGATCGACGTGGACTAGGCGCGTGGTGTCACAAACGGCTTGTCTCGCCGCGCGCGCGCAAGCAGGCTCGCGGCTCCCCTCATGACGTCGGCCGCATACCTTCCGTTCCTCATCCAGGCAGTGCTCGCAGCGGGCATCACCGGCGTGGTGATCCTCTCGAGCCACCTCCTCGGGCAGAAGGGGAAGCACACGAAGATCAAGGACTCGGCCTACGAGTGCGGCATCCCCGGCGAGGGCGTCGTCCACACCCGCTTCTCGGTCAAGTTCTACGTGACGGCGCTCCTGTTCATGCTCTTCGACCTGGAGATCGTGATCCTGGTCCCCTGGGTGTTCATCTACAGGGAGTTCCTCCACGAGCACATCTCGATCCTCGCCCCCATCCTGTTCTTCATCTTTGTCCTTGTCCTCGGCCTTGTCTACGAGGTCAAGAAGGGCGCCCTAGAATGGGAGCGCTAAGGGCCGGCTCCCGTCATGCGGCTCGACAAGATAATCGCCCGTAGCCGGATCATCGACCTGCGGAGCCTCACCCTTGAGGCCGCGCTGGCGGAGCTCCTGGACACCTGCATCGCGCGCTTCCCGGACCTCAAGCGGGACGCGATCCTCAAGGGCCTACTGGCCCGCGAGAGCTCGATGACGACCTACCTGGGTCTCGGCGTCGCCCTTCCCCACGTCCGCGTAAAGACCTCGCGCCGCTACATCCTGGCGATCGGGCGCAGCCGCGCCGGGATGCGTCACCAGGGCGCCATGTCCGGGGAGCGCGTGCACCTGATCGTGATGCTGATCGCCGGGGAGTCGGCGCGGGACACCCTCCAGGTCCTCGCCTCCATAGGGCGCCTCGTCAGGGAGCAGGAGCTTGTCGACAGCTTCGTGAACGCACCCGACCTGGACACGCTCTACGAGCGGCTCCTGGGCGGGTTCGGAGGCATGCGGCCCATGCAGGCCCAGCAGAACCGCGTGAACCGGCTCATGTTCCGCCAGGCCGAGCACGTCGCCAAGGGCGCGGGCTGCAGCGCGACGATGGTCTTCGGGGACACCTTCATCGGGGGCGTGGAGCCCGACATGCTCAGGCCCACCCTCAAGACGATCCTCGTCACCCGGAACCCGATCGAGGTGGAGGAGGGGGAGGGCCGGTTCGCGAGCACGATCCAGGTGCGCTCGTTCTCGAGCCAGAGGCTGGCCCAGCTCAGGAGTGCGCTCCTGGTGGCGCTCACCCGCGGCATCATCGGGTTCAAGGACCGGATCTGCTGCGTCGGCGGGATCACCGGCAGCAACCAGTTTGACACGATCGTGGTGGCCGAGATCGAGAGGGAGTTCCAGACGCTCCTTGCCGGCTCGGCGACGGACCTCCTGCCGGAGGACGTGAAGCCCGAGGTGCTCGAGCGGGTCCTTGCCGTGGCCACCGAGCTCGCGGTCGAGGGCCGCGAGGGCAGGCCGGTGGGGTGCCTTTTCGTCGTGGGCGACACCGAGAAGGTCGAGGAATACACAAAACCCCTGGTCCTGAATCCGTTCTACGGCTACAAGGAGGAGGACAGGAACATCCTTAACCCATTCATGGACGAAACAGTTAAGGAATTCTCGTCGATTGACGGCGCTTTTGTGATCAAGGGCGACGGGGTGGTGCACTCCGCGGGGAGCCTGATCCAGGCCACCGGCAACGGGATTTCGCTCCCGAGCGGCCTGGGCAGCCGGCATGCGGCGGCGGCGGCCATCAGCGTCACGGCCAACTGCATTGCGATCGCCGTGTCCTCGAGCACCGCCCAGGTGACGCTCTTTAGGCGCGGCGTCATGCTTCCGCTCACGGAAAAGCGCCGCTAGGAGGGCCCTTCCCCCGAACTTTGGGGTTGCGCGCCGTCCCCGTCCGGTTACTCCTGACCGTTCAACCGCTTAAATCCCATGCAAGAAGTCGTAACACTGGAGTGCACCGAGGCCCGCAAAGAGGGCAAACCCGTTTCCCGCTATCTCACGAGGCGCAACAAGAAGACCGTCACCGAGCGCATCGAGAAGAAGAAATACAATCCCCACCTGAAGCGTCACACGCTTCACAAGGAGATTAAATAACGGGACTTCCGCAAGCTGCGGAATCAGGGCTGCTTGCCGCCCGGCCCAGCGAAGGGCGAAGCGGACGAGCCCTGCCCCGAGAAGGGAGATGCCGACGAGCCCGGCCCCGGAGGGGTCATGGTCTGGCGGCGCGCGGCGCGCCAGCCCTCGCGGTGCTTACGGATCCAGTCCAACAGCGCCCGCTCGAAGCCGATGTCGTAGCCCAAGCGCTCTGACTCGAGCCACTTGTGCTTCAGGATTTCCTCCCTCTCCGCGAGAAACTCCTGATAAAGGCTCGATTGCTTGACGAATTCGCGCGACGACGAAGTCCCGGGCTCTTTTGTGGAGGAAGTCATTCAGGTCGTCCTGTAAAGCGAAGGATGTGAGGAACGCCGCGGCCGCTGTCAATGCCAGCAATGTCGCCGGATCGTTACATTGCTCTTGACGGGGCTTTTTGGGCCGTCGCGAGCAGCGCCTCGGCTATCCCCCTGAAGACGCCAGCGGCTGCTCCCTCCGGCTCGGTGACGACAATGGGCATCCCCCGGTCCCCGCCCTCGCGTATGGCGGGGATCAGGGGCACCTGGCCCAGGAGCACGGTTCCCAGGCGCTCAGCCGTGGCGATGCCACCCCCGGCGCCGAAGAGCGCGTGCTTCTGTCCCGCCGGGTCGATGAAATAGCTCATGTTCTCGGCGACGCCGATGATGGGCACGTTGACCTTCTGGAACATCAGGCCCCCCTTGAGCGCCACCTGGGTCGCCGCCGGCTGCGGGGTCGTGACGATCAGGGCCCCGTCCAGGGGAAGCGTCTGGACGAGCGAAAGCTGGGCGTCGCCGGTGCCGGGCGGCAGGTCGACAAGGAGCACGTCGAGTTCGCCCCACTTCACGTTCTGCACGAACTGCTGGACGGTCTTCATCACCATGGGCCCCCGCCACACCACGGGAGTGTTGTCGTCGACCAGGAACCCCATGCTCATCACCTTCACCCCGTGCCGCTCCATCGGGATCAGGCACGCCTCCTGGCCCTCCCCCTCGACCTCGGGCCTGCCCTTTAGGCCCATCATGAGCGGCACGCTCGGGCCGTAGATGTCGATGTCCATGAGTCCGACCCTCCCGGGCCGGCCCTTGGCGGAGAGGACCTGCGCCAGGGCGCAGGCCAGATTGACGGCAAACGTGCTCTTTCCCACTCCGCCTTTGCCCGACGCCACCGCGATCGCGTGGCTTATCCCCGAGGACGCCCCGGGCTTTGCCCCGGGGGGGGCCGAGGGGCCCGCAGGGGCCTTGGCGGCCTGGACCGCAAGCTCGACACGCGCCTCCGTCACGCCGGGCAGCGCCAGGAGCGCCCGTTCCACCTCGTCCTTGAGCTGCCTTGGCACCTTGGGGTCGCTCGTCGTGATGGCCAGGGAGACGCGGGCGACGCCCTCCTCGAAGGCCGCGGACCTCACGAGCCCGAAGGAGACGATGTCCCGGCTGAACCCAGGATACTTCACGTTCTTAAGCTGCGCCAGTATTTCTTCGGTCGTCACGGCGCAAATAAGAGTTGTTATGCGCGGCCCGCGCGCAAATAGAAATGGAGCGCAAGCGCTCCTATCATGCAGAGATTCCTCACCTCCCTACTCGCAGCACTCATAATGGCCGCACCGGTCCTCGCCCAGCGCGACATCGGAACGGTCGAGGTCCTGGCCGACAACCGGACAATACCGGTCCGCGTGTCCGGGGCCACCCAGGAGCTTAACGCGCTTGCGCTCCAGGCCTTTGGCTCGCACGGGCGCTACCACATTGTGGCGAGCGGCTTCATCTACGACATCCGCTTCGCGCCTGAGGGCGCCACCCAGGTCCGCGTGGACGTGACCCGCGGCCTAGGCGGCGGATCGGTCGCCTCCGAGGTCGCCTCGGGCTCGAGCCAGCGCGAGGCGCTCCTTGCCGCGGCTGACATCGCCGTCGCCAAGACGAACGGCCTCGGGCTGCGCGGGTATTTTTCCTCGAAGCTCGTCTTCATCGGCGAGCGCACGGGCCACGAGGAGATCTACACCTCCGACCTCTTCTTCGGCGACGTGAAGCAAATCACACACGACCGCGCGATCGCGATGACGCCGCGCTGGTCCCCGGACGGCCAGCGGGTGATCTACACGAGCTTCTTCAGGTCGGGGTTCCCCGACATCTTCCTGATCGACCTGAGCACCTACCAGAGAACCACGTTTGTCAGCTTCAAGGGCACCAACAGCGGCGCCCGCTTCAGCCCCGACGGGCGCCAGGTTGCGATGGTCCTCTCGGGCGAGGGCGACACCGAGATCTACGTGAGCAACGCCTACGGCCGCGGGGTGTCGCGCAGGACCCACTGGGACTTCACGAAGGCGTCGCCGTGCTGGTCGCCCGACGGCTCGCGCCTCATCTTTGCGGCGGGAAACCCCTCTCCGCAGCTCTATGTCATGTCGGCCTCCGGCGGCATGCCGCAGCGCGTGTCCGTGGGCGTGAGCGGTTACTGCGCCGAGCCCGACTGGAGCCGGACGTCGCCGGACAAGGTCGTGTTCACCATGATGGTGGGCCGCAGCTACCAGATCGGCCTCCTCGACCTCTCGACCCGCCACGGCGAGCAGGTGTCAAAGGCGCCCTTTGACGGCGTTGAACCGTCATGGCTGCCGGACGGGCGGCACGCGGTCTACACGGCGCGCACGCTGTCGACGAGCCGGGTGTGCATCCTCGACACGGAGACGGGCAAGAGCACCCCCGTCAGCCCCTCGAGCTTCGGGCCGGCCCGGCAGGCAAGCGTCTGGTCGCGCTAGGCCAGCCTACGAGGCCGCGGCGAAGTTCGCCTCGGCCTGGTCCCAGTTCACCACGTTCCACCAGGCCGTGACGTAGTCCGGCCTGCGGTTCTGGTAATTGAGGTAGTAGGCGTGCTCCCAGACATCGAGGCCGATGACCGGCTTGCCCTCGATCCCGGCGACGGCCTTGCCCATCAGCGGGCTGTCCTGGTTCGCAGTCGACCCGATCGCGAGCTTCTTGTCGGAGGTGACGTAGAGCCAGGCCCAGCCCGACCCGAACCGGCCGGCTGCCGCCTTGGCGAACTCCTCCTTGAACTTGTCGAAGGAGCCGAACGCGGCGTCGATGCCTGCCGCGAGCTTCGCCTTGGGGGCCCCGCCCTTGCCGGGCCCCAGGATCGTCCAGAAGAAGGAGTGGTTGCTGTGGCCGCCGGCGTTGTTGCGCAGGCCGGCGCGGATCGCCTCGGGCACCTTGGAGAGGTCGGCGATGAGCGCGTTCACGTCGAGCGCCGCCAGGGCGGGCTGGTCCGCCAGGAGCTTGTTGGCGTTGGTGATGTAGGCCTGGTGGTGCTTCGTGTAGTGGATCTCCATCGTCTTTGCGTCGATGTGGGGCACCAGGGCGTCGTAAGCGTAGGGAAGTTTTGGAAGTTCGTAAGCCATGAGACCACCTTATATTGGAGTTTTGGGGCGTCAACTGCCGAGCCGATTATGACGCTTTCGCCCTAATCGACTCCTTCTCCCTCCCCCGGTTCCATCCGCTTCAGACGGAAGAAGGCCTGGAGCAGGTCGCGGCACTCGTCCTCCATGACGCCGCCCTGAGTCAGCTCGAAGTGGTGGTTTGAGCGGGGGAGTTCGTTGAGGTTGGCGGCACCGCCAAGGCAGCCCATCTTGGGGTCGCCCACGGCGTAGCAGACGCGTTTCACGCGGGACATGACAAGGGCCCCGGAGCACATGGGGCAGGGCTCCTTTGTGACGTAGATCGTTGCCCCCTCGAGCCTCCAGCCTCCGAGCCTCGAGGCGGCCTGGGTGATGGCGAGCATCTCCGCATGCGCGGTCGGATCCTGCGCCCCCTCCACCCGGTTGTGGGCCGAACCTATGACCTCGCCGGCGGAGACGATGACGGCTCCGATCGGCACCTCGTCCTCGCGCCATGCGTCTATCGCCTGGTTGTAGGCAAGGCTCATGTAGAAAGCGTCGTCGCGCACGAGCTGCGAGGGGAAGCGCTTCTGGAAGGGGCAGTGCGGTGTGTCGGGCGAGGCCACGAGGGACCCGATCAATCGGAAATCGCCGCGAGGGGCAAACCCTCGGTGGCGTGCCCCGGACGTAAAATTGGGAATTGAAACCCCGGCCGCGGGGTGCATTCACAGGACTGCCGCCCCTTGGTCCCCTGGCGGGGAGCGACCCCCTTCTATTTAATGAAATTCACAGACGGCAATTGGCTCCTGCAGCCGGGCGTGACGGCCCATCATCCCGCGGAGGCCCACGACGCCGCGGTGAGCGGCCGCGGGCTTGTCTTTCACGCGCCCTCGAGGCCCATTCGCCACCGGGGCGACACGCTCCAGGGGCCGCTCCTCACGATCCGGGTCGACTCGCCGATGAGCGACGTGATCCGGGTGCGGATCGAGCACTTCTCGGGAACCCCGGAGCGGGGCCCCCACATCCCTCTTTTCGAGGAGAAGAAGCCGAAGGTCTCCATCAAGGTCACCGACAAGGAGGCCGTGCTTAAGTCTGGGGGCCTCTCGGCCCATGTGGCGCGCGGCGGGCCGTGGGGCCTTTCGTTCGAGTCGGCGGGACGCACGCTCACCTCGAGCGGCTTCCGGGGCATGGGCTTCATCGAGTGGCCGGGCCACGGCAACTTCGTCCACGAGCAGCTCTCGCTCGGGGTGGGGGAGTGCGTCTACGGACTGGGCGAGCGCTTCACGGCGCTCGTCAAGAACGGCCAGGTGATCGAGAACTGGAACAAGGACGGGGGCACGAGCTCCGACCAGGCCTACAAGTCGGTGCCGTTCTACCTGACAAACCGCGGATACGGGGTCCTCGTCAACGAGACCGGGCCGGTGTCCTTCGAGGTTGCGAGTGAGAAGCTGGCCCGCGTCCAGTTCAGCATCGAGGGGCAGAGCCTGGAGTACTTCGTGATCAACGGACCGGACCCGAAGGCGGTGCTTTCCAGGCTGACGGCCCTCACCGGGAGGCCGGCTCTCCCGCCGGCCTGGTCATTTGGCCTGTGGCTGACGACCTCCTTCACGACGAGCTACGACGAGAAGACGGCGACGGGCTTCATCGAGGGCATGAAGGCGCGCGACCTCCCGCTCAGCGTGTTTCACTTCGACTGCTTCTGGATGCGCGAGTTCGACTGGTGCGACTTCGAGTGGGATGCGCGCGTGTTCCCTGACCCGGCGGGGATGCTGAAGCGGCTCCATGCCCGGGGCCTCAGGGTCTGCCTCTGGATAAACCCCTACATCGCCCAGCGCTCCTCGATCTTCGCCGAGGCCGCCCGCAAGGGCTACCTTCTGCGAAGGAGCGACGGGAGCGTGTGGCAGACGGACCTCTGGCAGCCCGGGATGGGCATCGTGGACTTCACCAATCCGGCCGCCCGCACCTGGTTCCAGGGTCACCTGAGGCGCCTCGCCGACATGGGCGTCGACGCGTTCAAGTCCGATTTCGGCGAGCGCATCCCGACCGACGTCGTCTATTTCGACGGGTCGGACCCGGTCAAGATGCACAACCACTACTCGATCCTCTACAACGAGGCCGTGTTCGAGCTCCTGGAGTCGGAGCGCGGCAAGGGCGAGGCGCTCGTGTTCGCGAGGTCCTCGCACGCGTCGGGCCAGCGGCTGCCGGTTCATTGGGGCGGCGACTGCGCCTCCACGTTCGAGTCGATGGCCGAGAGCCTTCGCGGGGGGCTCTCGCTTGGCATGTGCGGCTTCGGATTCTGGAGCCACGACATCGGCGGCTTTGAGGGCACGCCGCCCGTGGCCGTCTACAAGCGCTGGCTGGCGTTCGGGCTCATGTCCTCGCACAGCCGCCTCCATGGAAGCTCCTCCTACAGGGTGCCGTGGAACTATGACGAGGAGGCCTGCGACGTCCTTAGGCTCTTCACCAAGCTCAAGTGCCGCCTGATGCCCTACCTCTTCGCGAAGGCTGTCGAGGCCCACGAGCTGGGGATACCCGTCATGCGCGCGATGATTGTCGAATTCCCGGGGGACCCGGCGAGCGACACGCTTGAGCGGCAGTACATGCTAGGGGACTCCCTTCTGGTGGCGCCGGTCTTCTCCTCGGATGGGGTGGTCGACTTCTACCTGCCGCAAGGCGACTGGACCCACCTGCTCACCGGCGAGGTGCGCCAGGGCGGGCGCTGGCACCGGGGCACCTACGGGTTCCTTGAGATGCCGCTCTTTGCCCGGTCGGGAAGGGTCATCGCCCTGGGCTCCGTGGACGGCCGTCCCGACTATCCCTATGCCGAGGCGGTGACGTTTCGGGCGTACGGGCTTGCGGAAGGCCCGGCCCTGTCGGCGGCCGTGCCGGACCTCAAGGGGAAGGTCGCCGCGACCCTGACGGTCTCCCGCAGGGGCCGCATCGTGGAGGCCACGCTCGAGGGGACGGCGAAGGGGTGGAGGCTCCAGCTTCCGGGGGTGAGGGCTGTCGAGTCGGCCGAGGGCGCAACGGCCGAGGCCGACCCCCTGGGTGTCATCCTCACCTCGAACGCGGGCGCCCGCTCGGTGCGGGTCCGCCTGCCCGCATCGTAGCCCCGGTGCCCGCGGGACGCGCACCTTGACCGGGCTTCTTGCGGCTTGCTCTGCCGCGGCGGGTCGGGGAACTTTCAGGATGCCCCGCTTTCTGAACCCCACGATGCTACCCGCGCGCGTTCCCCTCACCGTCGCCCTCCTTGCCCTATTGGTTGGCGGCTCGTCCTGCCTGATGCAGCCGAGCGTCTCGGTGCGCATCACGGTGGCCGACGGCACCTCGATGGACGTGCCCCTCACCGAGGTTCCCCCGCCGGTGACGGACGGGGTGATCACGATAAGGAACTTCCAGTTCGCCCCCTGGGACATGGGCAAGGACAAGCCGAAGGCGATCGCCTTTTCGTTCGCCTTGGGGTTCGCCGCGGGCTCCGCGGCCGAGAGCATCCGTGTCGAGGACTTCACCGAGGAGCCGATCCTGGAGATCTTCTCGGACTCGAGCGTGCGAATGGGCAAGGATGGCCTTTACGCCGGCGTCAGCAAGCCCTTCGCGCCGCAGGACGAGCACGTGAAGTGGATCATGAACCTTGATAACAACGTGCGCGTGTATCGTTTCACGGTGAAGTTGAAGGACGGTACGACCCATATCCTCTTCAGGCCGATATTTGTCCCGGCTCCCATGAAGGACTTCATCAGGAACCAGCTTGGCATAAAGGCCTAGCCGGAAGCGGAGAGGGCGCCCGCCGGCAGGGCCTTCTGGGCAAAGAAAATTTCAAGAATGAACCGCCGCGAGTTCCTCAAGGTCTCCGCATCCGCCGGGGGCTCACTGCTGCTGGCCCCCGCCTCCCCCGCCGGAGGGGTGGGCCCCGGAGGGGATCCGATTGAACCGGTGCCCGCACCGGGGTCGGCGGTGGCGGCCCTCCCCGACCTTTCGCCGGCCCGCTGGATCTGGTACCCCTCGGGCCGCACGCTGCCCAGCACCTTCGTCCTGTTCCGCCGCCAGTTGCGGCTCGCCGCCAGGCCGCGCCGGGCCGTGGGATGGGTGTGCGCGGACAGCCGCTACCGCCTGGAGGTCAATGGGCAGCGCGTGCAATGGGGACCTGCGCCAAGCGACCCCCGCTGGGCCGAGGCCGACCCCATCGACGTGACCGGCCTGCTTCAGGCTGGCGAGAACGCCTTGGGCGCCACGGTCCTCTTCTACGGCGCGGGCGACGGCACCTGGCCCGTGGGAAAGCCAGGGTTTCTCCTCTATCTTCAGATCGAGCACGAGGATGGTCGGATTGAAACTGTGGTGTCGGACGCGGGGTGGCAGGCGCTGCTGTGCCAAGCCTGGCAGCCGGGCCGCCCCAAGAGATGGTACCTGCGCGCCCTGCAGGAGGAGTTTGACGCCCGGGCCTATCCGTACGGCTGGACGCGTCCGGATTTTCCCGCGGGATCCCCGTGGCTGCCGGCGATGCCGCTTGGGGGCTCGCCCAACAAGCCCGCGCTTTCCACGGACTACCCGGATTACCTCCTGGACCTGGGCGGCGGGCCCGCTGGGTCACAGCTTCGCGCGCGGAGCATCCCTGCCCTGAGGGAATCCATGGTTCCGGTGGCCGGCCTCGCGGAATCACTCTGGTTTAAATGGCGGGTACCGCCGAGGGACTACTTTGATTTTCGGGTGCCGCTGGCCTTCGACGCGGTCCGCGAGGACCTTGCGGCCGAGACGGCCCCGGGGTGCTGGAGCATCCTGCTGGACGGCACGCGTGCCGCCGCCCTGACCTTCGAGCTCGCAGAGCAGGTGGTAGGATGGCCGTGCTTCACGATCAATGCGCCCGCCGGCACGACCGTCGAGCTGCTGGTCCAGGAGGCGCACGCGGTGGGCGGCCCGCCGCTCCTGAACACCCACTTCGACTCGTGGACCCGCTTCATATGCCGGGAGGGGAGGAACGAGTTTGAATGCTTCGACTTCGAAAGCCTGCGCTGGATCCAGCTGCACATCCGCGACGCCACGGGCCGCGTGACGGTGAGCGACGTGAAGGTCCGCCGCCGCTCCTTCCCGTGGCCCAATGAGGCGCGCCTGGCGACCGGCGAGCCGGGCCTGCAGAGGCTCTTTGAGGCCTCCGTCAACACCCTCCGCAACTGCGCCCAGGAGACGCTGGTGGACGGCATGGCTCGGGAACGCCAGCAGTACAGCGGGGACGGCGGGCACCAGATGCACGCCGTGAGCCTTGCGTTCGGGGAACGCCGCCTGGTGGCCCGGTACCTGAGCACCTGGAGCCAGGGCCTCACCAAGGACGGCTATTTCCTGGATTGCTGGCCCGCCTACGACCGCCTGGCCCGGCTCTCCGAGCGGCAACTGGACCTCACGGACTGGGGGCCCATCCTGGACCACGGGGTGGGGTTCACGTTCGACTGCTGGCACCACTATTCCTACACGGGCGAACTGGAGGCGCTAAGGGAGCCATACCCCCGGCTCCTCCTTTTTGCCAAATACCTCCAAGGCCGGGTTGGCCCCGACGGCCTATTGCCCGTCGAGAACCTGGGCATCCCCTCGGTGTGGATGGACGTGGACGCCTACCAGCAGCAGCGCCACAAGCAGTGCGCCTTCAACCTTTATGCGGCCGCCGCGATGGAGCATGCGCTGGCGCCCCTTTGCCGCGCATTCGGCCACTCGGCCCAGGCGGACGCTGCGGCGCGCTTCGGTCGGGGCCTGGCAGGGGCGGCCGTGGCGCGCTTCTGGAGTCCGGAGCGAAACCTTTTCATCAACAACCTGCCGTGGCTCTCGCAGGAAGCGGGGCCGCGCACCTGCGATCGTTCGCTTTCGACGGCCATCCTTTTCGAGCAGTGCCCGGGAGGGCGAAGCACAGAGGCCCTTCGGGAGCTGGTCGAATGCCCCCCGGAGATGGGCTTCTCCTATCCCGCGAACGCGTGCTGGCGCCTGTGGGCGCTGGCCCGGTACGGGCGCGGGGACGTCATCGTTGCGGACCTGCGCAAGCGCTGGGCCCCGATGGAGTCCGTGCTGGCGAACAACACGCTGCAGGAGGAGTGGCATTCTAAGCCTGACTCCAACCAGCAGTGGAGCCACTGCGCCGTGGTGCCCCTCTACATGGCTTTCCACGGCCTGATGGGCCTTAGGCCGCTGGAACCCGGATTCAGGCGGTTCGAGGTCCGGCCCCAGACTGGAGATATCGAGAGCCTAGACCTGACGGCATTCACGGTCCAGGGCCCCGTGAGCATGAGGTCCAGGAAGGGTGCCGGCCGGGTCGAAGTGACCCTGGGACTGCCGCCCGGCGGCCAGGGCGAGCTCGTCCTGCCCGACGGCGAGGCCGTCGGCCTGCCGGAGGCCCAGGGACCGGCGCCGCCTGGCCACAGGCGCTACAGGCTTCCCCGCGGCGGCCCGGTGACGCTCCTCCTCAAGCATGGCCCGGCCTGAGCGCTAATGGCGCTCGGGAACCGCCAAGAGGGCGTAGTAGTTGTCCACGAGGAAACCCTCGTAGCCCTCGGAGGTTCCGTCCCACTTCCTCCAGTCGTTGGTCATCTGGTTCGGCCCGGTGCCCTCGAACTCCCGCTTCTCGAATGCGTCCATCAGGGGAAACAGGATGGCGTCGGAGCGCCCGCGCTGGCCGACCTTGTCGAAGGCGGCTATCGTGAAATACGAGAAGCAGGCCGTGGCTCCCCCATTCTCATAGATCTGGAAGCCGTCCGCATTGTCCTCGCGGACGCCTCCCCCAAACCGGGGCGCCTTGTGCGAATAATCCGCGCGAACGACCGGGACCAGGTTCCCGGGCAGGCCCATGCGGAACCGGGTGAAGCCGACCTCGGCCATCTTTTCCCAGAGGCGATCCATGATCCGGGCCGCCCTGTCGCCGGACACAAGGCCGTAGAGGACCGCGGCCGAGTTGACGAACGTGAAATAATAGTCGTGGAGCCTGCCGTCGGCGCTCTTCCAGCCCGCGAGCACCCCGCTCGATGGGTTGAAGAAGGTGGCATAGTAGGAATTGCGAAGCTTCGCGGCCGCCGCGCCGTAGCGGGCCGCGCCTCCGTGGTCCTGCGCCCCGTCGGCCATCCGCTGCATCCCGAGCAGCGCACGGTACGCGAGCGCGTTGGAGTAGGCGTCCTCGTAGCCAAACCCGATCGTGTCCCACCAGTTCGAGGGCCGCAGCTTGGGCATCCCCTCGTTCCAGATCCCCGAGTTGCCCGATATCGCGTACTTGACCAGGCCGTCGCCGCTGGTGTCGGTCGCGAGCATCTTCTCGGCCATCGCCCTGATCTCGCCGTAATGGGCCCCGAGCCATGCCCAGTCCTGGCGCCCCTCGACATAGTCGTCGGCGGCGATGAGGAGGGAGGGGAACGTGTCCGAGGACTCTGCCGGGAATTCGCCGATCCCGGGGGTTCCGTAGCCTGGCATGCCGTAAGCCTTCATGCCGCCGAAGACCCTCTCGAGTGACTGGCGCACGAGGTCCAGCGCGTAAAGCCCATCGGCCAGGGGGGGCGTCTGGCGGGCAATGTCGGCATACTCGTAGTAGCAGAAGGCGCACGTGTCGCTGTTCGTGTTGTTCGAGAGCACGCGCCGGTTTGGATTGAGCTGGAGCACGTTGAGCCAGTTCCTCCGGAGGCCGTCATACCGGGGGTCGCTACCGGCATCCCCAACCGGGGGGCAGATGGTGGTCACCTCGAGGCGGTATTCGGCCCTGCCGGCTCCGCCCGACGCAGCGGGGAATGCAACCTTGATCCAGCCCGGCCCCGACGTGTAGCCGAGCGCAGCGCCGGCCGAGGCCGAAGTCACCCGGAGCGTGCCGTATCCCGGCAGGTGGAGCACTGCGGGCAGCGAGATCCTTCCCTCCTTGTCGAACACCCCGAGCAGCGTCCCGTAGCACACGTGGGTGTCGATCGTGACGACGAAGGGGGCGGGTGACTGCTGCTGCGAGGCCGTCGAGGCGAGCCGAATCTCCCTGTCGCCGGCGTCGACCCTCCAGCCTGGATTCGCGGGAGCGGCCGGTGGCTGCGCGAGGAGGACGTTCTGCCCCACCTTGGACCTGCCGAGCCCGTCGACACCCAGGAAGAGAAGCGCCTCGTGGTTGTCCGAGACCGCGACATTCAAGTAGCTCGACCTTGAGGGGACCCGGGGGCCCGGGGCCGTGGGCCCCTGGGCGCGCAAGGGCCCGCAGAGGGTGAGGTTTAGGGCGGCGAGCGCGGCTCTCACGCCCGCTCGCGCCAACCGCCGGGGGTCATGCCCCTTTCGAGTGGGGTCATTCGGGACGGACTTCATGGTGGGGTGTTCTTTAGGGTTTGGGGCAGCTAGTGTCGCCTCGCCGGGTTGGGTTCAGCAAACGTGGTGGAATCCCACCCCCATGAGGGCTGCCGCCTTTCTTAGGGTGCTGGCCACGTGGCCCACGCCCACGGCGCAGTGGTGCGCGGGAGCCTGTGCGTTCCAGGCATTCACAAACCCGCGCGCCCCCGGGGGAAAGCGATAGCGGCTATTCGTGTTTCCTATCTCAAGGATCGGGCCGTCCACGCACTCTCCCTCGGCAACCTGGAGCCGGAAGCGCTTCTCCTTGTCCTCCGCCACGGAAAGCAGGGTCACGGGTCCGGTTTTCACGCTCATCTCCACCGACAGGCCCCGTCCCACCTTGCCGTGGTAGGTGGAGAGCGGCCGCACCTTGGTCCTTCCCCGGCTAATCGCGATGTGGCCGGGGCCGTCGTGCCCCATGAGCACCAAGTCGTCCCTGAAATCGATCGCATAGAATTCGGTGAATGAGCCGCCGCACCCCAGCGTGTCCATGATCTTCATCGCGAGCGCGTTCTTCACCTCGTACTCTCCGGCGACCGGCACGTGGCGCGCCGTGAGCAGGGAGGTTCCAAGGATGATGGAACTCATCGTGTCCTCGTTGGGCGCGTTGCCGGAGCCCTTGTAGTAGTAGGCAAGGGCGCCTAAGTCGTAGCGCGCAACGAGCGCGTCCAGGGCGACGGAGGTCCGCGCGGCTCGGGCCAGCTCCCCCTCGGTGCAGTCGGGCTGGACGTCGAGACTCTCGCGAAACTCATCCACGCGCCGCGCGACGTCGGATTCGCCCGCCTCCGCCGCCAGAGCGGTCAGCTCGTCCACCTCCAGGATCTCCAGGTGGGAGCCAAAGGTGATCGAGACCAGGGTGAGGTCCGTCATTATGTCGAGCATTCCGCCGTAGTAGTGGCCCATGAGCCCCAGCCTCAGGGAGGCGAGCATCGAGCGCACGCCGGCCGCGGCAAGCCACTCCTCGATCTCCCTCCATGCCTGCTCGTCATCGAGGACCCCGGTCACCTGGTGAAACGGGATTCCCGCCCGGGACAAGACATTTGCGATCTCGGGAACGGGGCAGGCCGAGCAGTAGGCGAGCCAGTGCCCGGTCATGGCGGCCCGGTCGCCTAGGCGGTTGAAGGCCGCGTAGTCGATGGCGGCCTCCGGCTGGAGATTGAGGACCACAACCGGGACCCCCGCCCGCTGCACGAGCGGGAGGACCGTGTTTGAAAGGGCATAGGTGGTCGCATACAGGAACAGGACGTCGATGTCCTGCCTTCGGCATTGGTGGCCCGCCTCGACCGACCGAACGGCGGTGTCCACAAGCCCCAGGCTGACCACGTCCGCGCCGGCCCGCTTCATGCGAGCGGCCACCCTCGACACGTGGCCCTCGAGTTTTTCCCTGAGCCCGGCGAACTGGCTCCAGTAGGCCTCCAACCCTATGCCGCACAGCCCTACCCGCAGTGGACGGTCATTGCTCATGGTGTTTGGGTTCTGGCTGTGGGGCGCCGCGCTCCATGCGCGCCTTACCAGGCGGTGCAGGAGCCCCTGGGATCGTGGGAACCGCCCCGGCGGGAGGCAAGTCTCGCGGTCATGCGGGGCGCACCGATCGGATTTGCTCTTCTGCCCGATTGGGGCCACTTGCTAGGCATGTCCATCGTCGCCGGCTTGAGGAGTCCCTATGCAAAGGTTGGCCGTATTGTCTATTTCGGCCGCATGCTCGACAAGATCCGGCTGCACGCCGCCGGCAAGCTGCCCGTGGACGAGTATGTCGCCAACCTTGGAAAGGGCTTTGACAGCCGGTGCTGCGGATTTCTGCGGGTGGATTATGGCGAACTGAGGGGCCATGTCCTCGGTGGAACCGAGCCGGAGGAGGCGCTCCTGGGGTGGGCCGAGGAGCGCGGCGGGCGCCGGCCGGACCTGGACTGCGAGCTGTGGAACGCCTTCATGATGAAGCGCGGATTCCGGGACGAGGCGTCGGAGACGCTGGCAAAGCGGATCAAGGAGAGCGGGTTCGAAGGCAAGCCCATCATGACCATGTTCGACTACATCGATTTCGACGAGGGCCGCGACCCTGTGAGCGCCAAGGCGTGGGAGGGCGGGGCGTAGCCGGCGGTCCGCGGGGCGTCGGCAATATTCGCCATGACCCTTAGCCGCGCCCTGGCCCTTCTGGCGCTTGCGCTTGGCGTCGGCCCCGGGGTCTCGGGGTCCGAGCCCGCGGCGGCGCCCGAGATCATCCAGAGGATCCGCGGCGAATTGTCGGGCCCCCTCACGGACGACTCGAAGCCGCACCCCGGCATCCCCAAGGGCGAGACGATCGACGGGGTCATCTCGGACTCGCGCGTCTATCCCGGCACGGAGAACCACTTCAGGGTCTACGTCCCGGCGCAGTACAACCCGGCGACGCCCGCGTGCCTGGTGGTCCGCCTGGATGGAATCGGGGAAAACGAGACAACGGTGTTCGACAACCTGATCGCCAAGGGGGACATGCCTGTCGCCATCGGGGTCGGGATCTCGTCGGGTGTCATCTGGAAAACGAAGGGCGGCGAGGCCTATCGGTGGAACCGGTCCTACGAGTTTGACAGCACGAACGGCAATTTCCCCAGGTTCGTACTCGAAGAGCTGCTCCCTCGGGTAGAGACCCTGAAGGCTGTGGACGGCCGGCAGATCCGGCTCTCCCACGACGGGAAGGACCGCGCGGTGACGGGCGCAAGCACAGGGGGCATCGGGAGCTTCACGCTCGCTTGGGAGCGCCCCGACGCCTTCAGCCGCGTCTACAGCGTCATCGGGACCTTCGTGTCGATGCGCGGCGGGCACGACTACCCGGCGCTCGTGCGCAAGGCCGAGCCCAAGGCGGTGCGCATCTTTCTTGAGGACGGGTCGACCGACGCGTGGAATCCCCTTTTTGGGAGCTGGTACACGGCCAACCTGAACATGGAGGCGGCCCTCGCGTTCGCGGGCTACGACGTGGAGCACGCATGGGGCGAGCACGGCCACGACGGCGGCCCGGGAAACGTGATTCTTCCCGACGTCATGCGGTGGCTGTGGCGGGGATGGCCTGCGCCGGTCCAGGCCGGCGTTTCGGCGAACGACAAGCTGGCGGAGATCCTGCGCCCCGGGGAGGCCTGGCAGCGGATCGACGGGGATTACCGCGGGGTCGCGGGCTTGGCGTCCAACCCGAAGGGGGAGGTGTTCTTCAGCGACACCGGGAGCCGCACGCTTTACCGGGTGGACGCGGGCGGCGCTCCCGAGGTGGTTTCCGTGAACGCGCCGCCTGTCGGAGGCCGGGCGTTCGGGCCCGACGGGACGCTCTACGCGACGGTCCCCTCCGAGGGGACGATCTTGGCGACAGACGCCCAGGGCCGCATTCGAAGGGTAGCCGAAGGGATCCGGGGAGGCCGCATCCTTGCGACCGCCGCGGGCGAGCTCTACGTCTCGGAACCAGGCGTGCAATCCGACGAGCCGTGCAGGATCTGGCTCCTGAAGCCGGACGGCGCAAGGGCGCTTGCCGACGAGGTGCCGGCCTCGGTCACCGGGATCGCGTTTTCCCCAGACAAGGGGCTCTTTTTTGCCGCGGAGCGATCGACCGCACGGATCGACAGCTCGGTGGCGCCCGGTGACGGCGTATTGCAGGACCGGGAACCCTTCTATTGGCTCCACGCAGGCGATGCGCCGGCAGGGCCCGGGACGGAGGACGTTGTGGTCGATACCGTGGGCAGCCTCTATGCCGCGACCCCGCTCGGGATCCAGGTCTGCGACCGCAACGGCAGGGTTCGGGCGATCCTGTGGCTGCCATCGCCAAGTGGTCCGGTCGAGGGCCTGTGCTGGGGAGGGGCAGGCTTCGACATGCTGTTTGCGACCGATGGGCGCACGCTTTACAGGCGGCACCTGCGGGTGCCCGGCTTCCCGCAGTGGTCCCAGCCGGTGGCGCTCCCAAAGGCCAATGCGGGTTAACCCGCGGTTCGCCGGCCCCGGGGGGTCCTGGCGGGCCCTCCCAAGCGTAAATCCTTGACTCTGATGAGCGGATCACGCCTTTAGAATGCTCACTTTCGAACCTACAAACCAAGCGATGCTCCCTGCTCACCCGGCCAAATCCTGCGCAAACCATGCCTGATAACGACGCGATAGAAGTTGAGGGCAAGGTGGTGGCCGTACTTCCGGGCACGATGTTCAAGGTCGAGCTGCTCAAGAGCCCCGGTCACGTGGTCCTGGCGCACATCTCGGGCAAGCTCCGAAAGAACTTCATAAAGATAGCCGCCGGCGACACGGTGAAGATGGAGATGAGCCCGTACGACCTTGAGAAGGCCCGGATCACCTTCCGGATGAAGGAGCAGGGCGGACCGACGCCCCCTCCGATGCGCCGGCGCTACTAGGGCCGGCCGCAAGGCCCCAATGCAGGCAAGCGCTTTCGCGTCCGACATCGACGCCTACCTTGCGTACATAGACCTGGAGCGGGGGCTCTCCCGCAACACGCGCGAGAGCTATCAGCGCGACCTGGAGCAGTGCGCCGCCTACGTGTCGCGCAAAGGGGCCGCGGACTGGCGCGGCGTGACGGCCGAGCAGGCGGGCGCCTGGGTGCGCTCGCTCGGCCGCAACGCGGCGTCAAGCCAGGCGCGCAAGCTCACGGCGCTCAGGATGTTTGCGCGCTTCATGGTCCGCGAGGGCCTAAGGCCGGATGATTTCACGGCGCTCCTCCTTGGCCCGAAGCTTGCCAGGCGCCTGCCGCAGTCGCTCACCGCCGACGAGGTGGTGAGGCTCCTGGCCTCGCCCTCCGGTGGCGACCCCGCCTCGCTCAGGGACAAGGCCCTCCTCGAGCTTTTCTACTCGAGCGGCCTGCGGGTCTCCGAGCTCGCCGCGCTCACCCTCCAGCAGGTCGACCTTGAGAATGGATTCACCCGGGTGTTTGGCAAAGGGTCCAAGGAGCGGGTGGTCCCGATCGGGGCGCGGGCCCGCGACGCGCTCTCCATGTGGATCCTCTCCGGGCGGCCGCACTACGTGAAGGGCCGCACCCGCAGCGAGCTCTTCCTGAGCAGCCGCGGGACCTCGCTCTCCCGTGTGGCGCTCTGGGGGATCGTGAAGAAACACGCCCGGCGGGCGGGCATCGCCAAGACCGTGAAGCCCCACCTCCTTAGGCATTCCTTTGCCACGCATTTGCTTTCCGGAGGCGCGGACCTTAGGGCGATCCAGGAGATGCTCGGCCACGCGAGCATTTCGACCACCCAGATCTACACGTCGGTGGAGGGAAAGCGCTTGCTCGACCAGCACACGCGCTTTCATCCCCGAAATCGCGACAAATGACACGGATTTCGGGGCAAAAACCTTGACCACTCCGGGATTCACGGCGTCATCGTTTGCCTTTAACGGTCCGTGAAGATCAAAGTATTCGTAACCCCCAAGAGGAACGTCCTGGATCCCCAGGGAGTGGCTGTCGGCCACGCGCTGGAGAGCCTCGGCCTGAAGGGGCTGAAGGGCACGCGGGTCGGCAAGGTGATCGAGCTTGAACTCGAGGGTGCAGACTCCCCTCAACTCAGGGTCCAGCTGGACAAGCTCTGCAGGGACCTCCTTAGCAACCCGGTGATCGAGGACTACCACTACGAGATCGCCGCCGGGTGATCGGTGGCCCCATGAACATCGCCGTGCTCCAATTTCCTGGCTCGAATTGCGACCAGGATGCCTTCCACCTTTTCGCGAGCGGCCTCGGGGTGCCGACACGCTACGTTTGGCACAAGGACACGCGCCTCGGGGAGGCGGGCCTGGTCGTTGTCCCTGGGGGCTTCTCCTACGGCGACTACCTCCGCTGCGGCGCGATCGCACGGTTCTCGCCCGTCATGGCGGCCGTCCGCGAGTACGCCGAGCGTGGTGGGCTCGTCCTCGGCATCTGCAACGGATTCCAGATCCTATGCGAGGCCGGGCTCCTCCCCGGGGCCCTGATCCGCAACAGCTCCCTGGAGTACCGCTGCATGACGTGCGACCTGGCGGTCGAGGAGGCGGGGCCGGCCTTCAACACGCGCATGGTGGGAAAGCGGGTCCGGCTGCCGATCGGCCACGGCGAGGGCAACTTCCGGATCGACGACGCGGGGCTTGAGAGGCTTGAGAGCAACCACCAGGTGCTTCTGCGCTACGTGGACAACCCGAACGGCTCCCTCTCGTCCATAGCGGGCATTCGCAACGAGGAGGGCAATGTCTTCGGCATGATGCCGCACCCGGACCGGGCGTTCGAGCGATTCCACCCGAGCCAGGACGGTCTCGCCATCGCGCGCGCTGTCCTCTCGCTCCGGTTTCCCGAGATCCTGAAGGAAAGCGCGTAATGAGTGCGGAACTGCCGCCCAATCCCGACCCGGTACTCAACCAGCCCATCACCCCGGAGCTGGTCAAGAAGCACGGACTGCTGCCGGACGAGTACGAGCAGGTCAAGGTGCACCTGGGCAGGGCGCCCACGCTCACCGAGCTCGGCATCTTCTCCGTCATGTGGTCCGAGCACTGCTCCTACAAGAACACCAGGCCCCTGCTCAAGGGCTTCCCGACCGAGAAACGCGGGGCCACCGAGAGTTTCGGGCGCGTGCTCGTGAAGGCGGGTGAGGAAAATGCCGGTATCATCGATGTCGGCGACGGCTGGGCGATAGCCTTTAAGATTGAGTCCCACAACCACCCGAGCGCCATCGAGCCGTTCGAGGGGGCTGCGACCGGCGTCGGGGGCATCATCCGGGACATCTTCACGATGGGTGCAAGGCCCGTCCTCCTCACCAATTCGCTCAGGTTCGGCGAGCTCGACTCGCCCGTCACCAAGCGCCTGCTGCGAGGCGTGGTGGCCGGGATCGCGCACTACGGCAATTGTGTCGGCGTGCCCACCGTGGGGGGCGACGTGTACTTTGACCGCTCGTACGAGGGGAACCCTCTCGTAAACGCGCTTTGCCTGGGGACCCTCCGCCACGACCAGATCCGGCGCGGCAAGGCGACGGGGCTCGGCAACCCCGTGTACTATGTGGGCGCCGCGACCGGGCGCGACGGACTCGGAGGGGCCGCGTTTGCCTCGAAGGAACTGAGCGCGGAGAGCTCCTCGGACAGGCCCGCGGTCCAGAAGGGCGACCCGTTCATGGAGAAGCTCCTGATCGAGGCCTGCCTTGAGATGATGGCGGTGCCGGGGCTCGTGGTCGGCATCCAGGACATGGGCGCGGCCGGCCTCACATGCTCGACCTGCGAGACCGCCAGCCGCGGCGGTGCGGGGATCGAGATAGAGCTCGACCAGGTCCCGCAGCGCGAGTCCGGGATGAACTCCTACGAGATCATGCTATCCGAGTCCCAGGAGCGCATGCTCGTGATCGTCCAGAAGGGTAGGGAGCGGGAGATCGAGGAGGTGTTCGCCAAGTGGGATCTCCACGCGGCCTACGTCGGCACCGTGACGGACACGGGCCGCATGGTCGTGCGCCAGCATGGCGTCGTCGTGGCGGACATCCCGGCGTCGGCGCTCACGGACAATGCCCCTGTTTACCAGCGCGAGGCCCGGAGACCGTCCTACATGGACGAGACCTCAAGCTGGACGCCCGAGGACTCGGGCCTGCCCGACCTGGACCTGGTAGCGGCCAAGGCGGTCCTTCCCCGGCTCCTTTCGCTGCCTACGATCGCCTCCAAGCGCTGGATCTACCGGCAGTACGACCACATGGTGCAGCATGGCACGGTGGTTCTGCCCGGAAGCGACTCGGGCGTCGTTCGCCTGAGGCTCGGCAAGAGCGAGAAGTTCATTGCGATCTCCAACGACTGCAACGGCCGCTACTGCTACCTGAACCCCAGGCGGGGTGCCCTGATCGCGATGGTGGAGTGCCTGCGCAACCTCGTCTGCTCGGGTGCCACGCCTCTGGCGATGACCGACAACCTCAATTTCGGAAACCCCTACAAGCCCGAGAACTTCTATCAGCTGAAGGAGTGCGTCGCCGGGCTCTCCGAGGCGTGCCGATTCTTCGACGTCCCGGTCGTCGGGGGGAACGTCTCGCTCTACAACGAGTCGCCCGAGGGGGCGATCGACCCGACGCCGACCGTCTCGGTAGTGGGCTTCATCGAAGAGGAGCGCCATGTCACCCGCCAGTTCGCGCGCTCCGCGGGATCGCGCGTGGTGCTCCTGGGCGGGGCGCCCTTTGAGCTTGGCGGGAGCCAGTTCCTTGGGGCCGTCCACGGCAAGAAGACGGGCGACTCCCCCGGCGTTGACCTGGCCGCCGAGAAGCGCCTGCAGGACCTCGTTCTCTCGCAGATCCGCGCGGGCAGAGTCGGTGCCGCCCACGACCTGAGCGAGGGGGGCCTCCTCGTGGCCCTTGCCGAGATGCTCTTTGGGCCCGGTTTGGTGGGCGCCACGGTCGACCTGAGGGGGTTTGCCTCCCCGCGCCTGGACGCTCTCCTCTTCGGGGAGAGCCAGGGCAGGGTGCTCCTGGAGGTGGATGACCGCCACCTGGGAGCTCTCTCGGCCGACGCCGCTGCCGCCGGCGTCCCCTGCACCGCGATCGGCTCGTTCACCTCCAGCCGGACGCTCTCCGTCGCGACGGCGCGGGGCGAGCTGTCGTGGCCCGTCTCCGAGTTGCAGGCCGGGTGGGAAACGAGTATAGAGTCGGCCATGAGGCGTCCCGGAATCGGCTAGACCCCCATGAGCGACTTTGTCTCCCACGAATGCGGGGTCGCCCTTGTGCGCCTCCTAAAGCCCCTGTCCTATTACCAGGAGAAGTATGGAACGCCGCTCTGGGGCTTCACCAAGCTGTTCCTGCTGATGGAGAAGCAGCACAACCGGGGGCAGGACGGCGCGGGCGTGGCCTGCGTGAAGCTCAATGTCGCGCCCGGCGAACCCTTCATGTTCCGCGAGCGCAACGTGAAGTCGAACCCGCTCGACCGGATCTTCAAGCAGCTGCTTGGGCAGTACAACGACAAGGTCTCCTCAGGGGTGATCCACCCCGAGTTCACCGAGACGGTGAAGAAGAACTTCGACTTCGGCGGCGAGCTCTTCCTGGGCCACCTCCGCTATGGGACGAGCGGCGGCTACAACCTGAGCGCCTGCCATCCCTATTTTAGGCGCAGCCCCTGGGCGACCCGAAACCTGGCGCTCTGCGGGAATTTCAACCTCACGAACACGGCCGAGTTGAACCAGTCCCTGATCGCGATCGGGCAGCATCCCGTGTTCGCGACCGACACGCAGGCGATCCTCGAGAAGATCGGTTTCTTCCTGGATGAGGAGCACGAGGACATCTACCGGTACCTGAGGACCCGCAACCTGGCGGGCGACGAGCTCTCCCGCAGGATCAGCGAGGACCTGGACCTCACGCGCGTCCTATCCCGAGCCTCGCAGAAATGGGACGGGGGCTACGTGCTCTGCGGCCTGGTCGGAAACGGGGACAGTTTTGTGGCGCGCGATCCTTCGGGCATCCGGCCCTGCCACTGGTTCCAGAACGACGAGGTCGTCGCCTTTGCCTCGGAGCGTGCTCCGCTGATGACCGTGTTCGACCTGGCGGTGGAGGAGGTGAAGGAGGTGCAGCCGGGGCACGTGGTCGTGATCAAGCGCAGGGGGTCGATCTCCGAGCAGCCCTTCACGCCGGTGCTGCCCAAGGCGTCGTGCTCGTTCGAGCGCATCTATTTCTCCCGCGGCAACGACGTCGACATCTACCGCGAGCGGCAGGCGCTCGGCGGCAGGCTCGCCGAGCAGGTGCTGCGGGCGATCGACCGCAACTGGTCCGATACGGTCTTTAGCTTCATCCCAAACACGGCCGAGGTCGCTTACTACGGGCTCATGTCGGCCCTGAGGACCCTGCGGCGGGGCGAGGTGAAGGCGGCGATACTCAAGGCGAGCGCGGAGGACAGGATCACCGAGCCTTTGCTCGACGAGCTCATCCTCAGGAACTGGCCGCGCGGCGAGAAGGTCGTGAGCAAGGACATCAAGCTGCGCACCTTCATCGGCCAGGAATCGATGAGGAACCAGCTCGCGAGCCACGTCTACGACATCACGTACGGCTCGGTGCGCCCCGGGGTCGACAACCTGGTGTGCGTCGACGACTCGATCGTCCGCGGCACGACCCTGCGCCGGTCGATCCTTAGGATCCTGGCCCGCCTCAACCCCAGGAAGATCGTGATCGTATCGACTGCCCCCCAGATCCGGTATCCGGACTGCTACGGCATCGACATGTCGGAGATCGGCAAGTTTGTCGCTTTCGAGGCCGTGATCGACTTGCTCAAGGAGTCCGGGCGGACCGACCTCATGGCCGAGGTGTACCGGTCGTGCCGCGAGGAGGTCGTGAAGAAGGGACTCGTGAACCACGTGCGCAAGCTCTACGAGCCGTTCACCGCCGAGCAGATCTCGGCGCGCATCAGCAAGCTCGTCAGGCCCTCGAAAATCGCCTGGGTCGGCGAGATCGAGATCATCTTCCAGACCATCGAGAACCTCCGTGCCGCCGTGCCCAACCACACGGGCGACTGGTATTTCTCGGGGCACTACCCGACCGAGGGTGGATACCGGGTCGTGAACCAGGCGTACGTGAACTACTACGAGAAGAGCGAGGGACGGTCCTACTAGGGAAACCGATGTCGCTCTCCTACGAATCGTCGGGCGTGAGCTACGGGCCGTTGGACGCCTTTAAGCGTGCCTGCCAGAAGGCGGCGCTCACGACGAGCGACCTCCTCGAGGGGCACGGCTTCAAGGAGCCTTCGACCGTGCGCGGCGAGAGCGCGTACCTGATCGAGGCCGAGGACCATTACCTTGCCCACGTCGAGGAGGGCCTCGGCACCAAGAATCTGGTGGCTGACGCCGTGCAGGCCGAGACAGGCCGCTGCTTCTACCGCTCCATCGGCGTCGACACCGTGGCCACGATCGCCAACGACCTGGTGACCTGCGGCGCGCTCCCGATCGCGATTGCCATGCACGCCGCGGTGGGCAGCTCGGACTGGTTCTCGGACGAGCTGCGGGCGCAGGAGCTCGTTGCCGGTTTCGCAGAGGGCTGCCGGTCCGCCGGGGCGGTGTGGGGCGGAGGCGAGACCCCCGCGCTTCGGGGCCTGATCGAGCCCGGGGCCATCGTGCTGGCCGGCTCCGCCGTGGGAACGATCTCCCCGAAATCCCTTCGGATCGTGGGCGACGTCAGTCCCGGCGACGTGATCATCTTTCTCGCCTCCTCTGGCGTCCAGACCAACGGGCTCACGCTCTGCCGGAAGATCGCCGAGAGCCTGCCCGCCCGGTACGGCACCCGGGTCGAGGGCGGAACGACGCTCGGCGAGGCGCTCCTGGCCCCCTCCGCGATCTATGTCGGCTTCGTGCGCGAGTGCCAGCGCCGGGCGCTGCGCCTTAACTATGCCGCCCACGTGACCGGGCACGGCTGGCGCAAGCTGATGAGGCTCGAGGAGCCCTTTGTCTACGAGATCACGGCCCCCCGCCCGCACCCGCCACTTTTCAGCTTCCTGATGAGGGCTGGGCCGGTCGCCCCGCGCGAGGCCTACGCCACGTTCAACATGGGCATCGGCTTCGCGGTGTACGTTTCGCCCGAGACCGCCGGGCCCGCCCTCGAGGCCGCGCGCGCCTCCGGCTATGACGCGTGGATCGCGGGGACCGTGCGCAAGGACGGCAACCGCAAGGCGGTTTCAATACCGTCGCTGGGCCTTGAATTTGAAGGCAACACGCTGCAGGTGAGGTGACGCCATCGGGTTAGGTTGTGACGGTCGAATGGCAAATAGGTGGCGGGCTTGGAAATTTGGAACGCACTCGCGGTTTGGCGTTGCAAATGCTATGTTTTCGATGAGTCCGTGGGGCTGTTTGTACCCAGGGTAAATAATCGTCTCATATGAAAAAGATCACAAAGATCGCCAAGACCGCAAAGACGCCCGCCCCGGCGACCAAGTTCATCGCGCCCGCCCCGGCGCTTAAATCCACCATTGCGCCCAAGGTGAAGAAGCCGGCTACGCCGGCTGCCGCCCCCGCAATCGTGGCCAAACCCACGGGCTCCCGAGCCACCATCGTCGCCAAGGTCGACGTCGGCTTTGGAAACACCCTCTATCTCCGGGGCGAAGGCCCGGGCCTCTCATGGGAGAAGGGCATCCTTCTCGACAACGTGTCTAGCGACACCTGGAAGACCGTGCTCTCTGGGATAGAGAAGCCGCTGACGTTCAAGCTCCTCCTCAACGACCAGTCCTGGAGCGTCGGCGCAGACTATGTGGCGTCCCCCGGGGACACCGTGACCGTCACGCCCTCCTTCTAACCGGAGCTGGCCTCCTGTCGGGATTAAGCTCGACGAGCCGTGCGCCGATCCGGTGCGCGGCCTCGTCGCGTTCGCTGAGCTCCTCCACGGGGACGAGCTCGAACCGCGCGTGCACCCTTGAGAACGGGCGCGGGAGGTGGAACCCGTCCCAGCTGGAGACCCTCCATGAGGATTCAAAGTCCAGGCCGACCAGGCAAACGCGGGGAAGCGCGCGGCGCGCAACGATGAGTGCACCCGGCTTCATCTCGTAGACCGGCCCCCTCGGACCGTCGGGGGTGATCCCCACGTCGTAGCCCTTTCGCAATACGTCGACGAGCGCCGTCGCGGCCTCCCGACCGTTTCGGCTCGAGGATCCCCGCACCGCCTTCATGCCCACGGCCATGAAATACGCGGTGAGCCATGCCCCGTCATTGCTGGCGCTTATCAGGCTGTAGATCGGATGCCCCCGTCGGTACCTGCGGAAGAGCTCCGAGGCCAGGAAGAGCCGGTTGTGCCATAGGATGAAGATGCTGGCCCTGGACTGATGGGTGATGATCGCCCTGTCCGTGTCGCCCATCTGGATGCGGATGGTCATCAGCCACAGGCGGACGAGCTGCGCGACAGGCCACATGGCGGCGCGCCGCCACAGGGTGACTCCAGGTTCTTGTCTTTCGGGGGGCGTGTTCAGGTCTGCTCTTGTCTCGCAAATGGGGTGGGGCTGTCGAGCCGCATTGACGCTGCAGGGATTTGCGTTCACCCAAGCCTGCCATGCTGGCCCCATGCCCCCATCTGCCTCAGCCCCGGCCGGGACTCGACTGGCGGACGCTCAACGCGTTCGGGCCCGAGGACAGGGGGGAGCGCTTTTATGACGCCTGCCTTGAGTACGCACACTCGCTCTGGCTGCGGAAATACGCTGCAAGGGCGATGCTTTGCCTCGACCGGGCGATGGGCGCCGACCTGAAGGGTGGCGAGGCCATCCTGGTGGACTGGCCCGTGCCGTACGCGGCCATGGCGTGGTTCATGGCCCACACCCCGCCCGGGGTTTTCATCGGCAATCCCCGGGTTCACTTCCAGCACTATGCGGACAGGATGAACGAGCCGAGAAAGGACCAGCGGCGATGGCGCGCCTGGGCGTGCTGGGCCTTGGCGAGGAGGATCATGCGCGAGCTCCCGGGCGACGCCAGGCACAGGGTGGATGAGCCCACGCTCTCCCAGATAGATCTGGGGCTCGGGCGCCACGGGATCCCGGGCGAGGCCGAGCTCTGGCACCGCGTGATGGCGCACCCCGGGAAGTGACCGTGGCGCCCGCCTGGAGTGCCCTTCCATATTTTTCGCAAGGGGTTATCTCGCATGGGCTAGCCTAGGAAGGCCGGGGCAAGACTTTCGGTTTCACGGGAATGGGGCCAGGATCGCCGCCAGATTCTGCTCAAGTAAGCGGCTTACGATCCGAATTCGAACCCCTTGCGCGCTCACCGCACCTGCCCATGAGCATTCATTTTGACCTGCACACGATGTTCGTGATCTGCAGCAGCCTCTCGGTTGTTTCAGGCATTTGCATGGTGTTGGTGCAGCTCACCGGGCGCCTCTATCCCGGGTTCCGGTATTGGACGATCGGCGTCTTGGGCCAGGGCGCGGCCTTCACCCTATTCGCCTACTCGCAGGACCTGCCGCCCCTGGTGGGAGCGGTGGTGGGCAACCTCTTCTACACGCTCTACCCGATGTTCTACAGCCGGGGCCTGCGCGCGTTCGCCGGCCGGGCGGCGCCCGTCCTGCCCCTGATTCTCGCGCTGATCTATGACCTGGCCACCTCGTATTACTTCTCGGGGATCCACTTGAGCGTCAATTGGCGCGTTGCGGCGGGGCAACTCGTCATCATGCCCTTTTTTATAGACTGCGCCTGGGTCGTATGGAGGGACCCTGCTTTCCGTTATCCGGTCGTGCGCCCGTGGATAACGGGTACATTCGTCCTGATGGTGGTCTTCGGCCTCACCCGGCTCGGCCTCATGTTCGCCCTTGAGCCGGAGCGCCTCCAGATTTGGGCGCCCTCGACAATCCAAACCGTCTACATGACGACGCTTACGGCGCTCAGCTTCTCCGTGGCCATCGGCGTGATCGTCCTGAATTTCCAGCGCGCAGCGAGGAGCCTGAAGGACCATGAGAACATGCTGACCAGCGACATCGTCGCCAGGAAGAAGGTCGAGGCCGCGTTGCGTGAGAGCGAAACGCGCTATCGCATCCTGGTTGAGACGTCGCCCGAGTCCGTCACGGTCCACCGCGACGGGACAATCATCTACGCCAACCCGGCCGCCGTGAGGATGTTCGGGGCGGCCTCGGCGGCCGATCTGATCGGAAAGCCGATGTTCGACCTCATATGCCCAGAGTTCCACGAGGCGGCCCTTGCGCGCCGCAAGGTGATCAGGGACCTCGGGATTGGCGGGCCCCTGGCCGAGATGCGCTACCGCAGGCTCGACGGCTCAACATTCGAGGTGGAGACCCAAAGCGCGCCCATCACCTACGACGGAGGGCCGGCCACGCAGATCACGGCGCATGACATCTCAGCATTGAAGCATGCGGCCTCCGAGAGGCAGGAATTCGAGCGCAAGCTCCTTGAGACCCAGAAACTGGAAAGCCTCGGCGTCCTGGCCGGCGGGATCGCGCATGACTTCAACAATATCCTCACAGGCATCCTCGGAAATGCGAGCCTGGCGGTCATGGACCTGCCTCCGGGTTCTCCCGCCGGCGAAAACCTGAACGCCATAACAGAGGGCTCGCGCCGGGCTGCCGACCTCTGCAGGCAGATGCTCGCGTATTCTGGAAAGGGCAATTTCGTGGTGAGGCGCCTCTCGCTCAACCGCCTCGTCCAGGACACCGCGCACCTCCTGAAGATATCGATCAGCAAGGGCGCGGTGCTGCATTTCAACCTGCACCCCTCCCTTCCGGCCATTGAGGCCGACGCGACCCAGATTCGGCAGGTCATCATGAACCTGGTGATCAATGCCTCGGAGGCGATTGGCGAGAATCCCGGCTCGATCAACCTGAGCACCGGCGTGGTGCGGGCGGAGGATGAGTACGCCAGTGGGCGAGGGAAGTTCGTAACGCAGGATGTTTCGGGCGGCGAGTGTGTGTGCCTGGAGGTTTCCGACAACGGGTGCGGGATGAGCCCGGAGACGCGCGCCAAGATTTTCGACCCCTTCTTCACCACAAAGTTCGCCGGGCGCGGGCTTGGCCTTGCCGCGGTACTGGGCATCGTGCGTGGCCACAGGGGAGCCCTACGGATCGACTCCGCGCCGGGCCAGGGCACGACATTCAGACTGCTTTTCCCGAGCGCCAAGGGCGACGCGGACGCGGTGGCGGCCGCCCATGCCACCAACATCGCTTGGCACGGCAAGGGATGCGTGCTGGTGGTCGACGACGAGGAGACCGTGCGAAGCACCGCGACACTCATGCTGCGCAAGCTCGGATTCGAGGTGGTCGCCGTGGAGGACGGGCGCCAGGCCGTGGAGGCATTCCGAGCCGATTCGACCCGGTTCTCGCTTGTCCTTATGGACCTGACGATGCCCCAGATGAACGGCGAGCAGGCCTATGCGGAACTCAGGAGGATACGTCCCGAGGTGGGCGTGGTTCTCATGAGCGGCTTCAACGAGCAGGACGCGACCTCCCGGTTCACAGGGAAAGGGTTGGCCAATTTTATACAGAAACCCTTCCAGTTTGATGACCTGAGCAAGGCTATCCAGGAAGTGATGCCTGCGGCGCCTGAATCCTCCTAAAACAACCTGGTGAGGGGAGTGGCGCGGTGGGCGAGACTCGAACTCGCGACCGACGATTTAGAAAACCGTTGCTCTGTCCAGCTGAGCTACCACCGCAGGAAAGTCTCCAAACACCGTCTCCGGATAGATTTGTGCGTTGATTTGGACAAGTTAAAACCGGAATACCACCGCCAGGGGCGGTGCCTCCAAGCGATCCTAGCCTGATCGTGGCGAATGTTTTTGAGGGCGCTCCGGTATCGGCAGCCATCGTGGAAAGCCACCGAGCCAATCTCCGTGTCGAATTCCCTCTTGACCGATCCGATTGGACTCCGGAAAGTGTCCCTTCTTCCCAACCATGGGGTGGTAGCTCAGCTGGTTAGAGCGTCTGCCTGTCACGCAGAAGGTCGCGGGTTCGAGTCCCGTCCATCCCGCCATTATAAGTGGCTATTATGTAATTAGATAGGTGATTTCAGCATGCTTTTGGTCGGAATAAGAGCAGCAGGGCCGCCTTGCTGGTGGCTTCTGGAGGGCATGCAGAATTGGGCATCAGAGGGAAGGTTGCCATGTTGCTGGGGCGGTCCGGGCCACGGGGTCACCCTTGCGGTCTGGGATTTCTGCGGGAGCCCATCCGTGGCGCCGCATTAGGCGGTTGCCGCATGAATTGTCGTAGGCATTTATCCTTTTGCAGTGAACGCCTCCCCGCTGGGGACTACAACACCCCGACCCATTTGCATTAGGACGATCGCGCTTGGGGCGCTCCTGGTGGCGGCGACCATTCTTGCCTACCTGCCCGCCCTCCAGGGCGGCTTTATCTGGGATGACGACACGTTCCTTACCCGGAACAGGCTCATAAAGGCGGCGGATGGACTGTATCGTTTCTGGTTCACTCGTGACGCCACCGACTATTGGCCGATGACGTCGACCACGCTTTGGGTGGAGTGGCGCCTGTGGGGGATGAATCCCTTGGGCTACCACGCGACCAACCTGGCGCTTCACGTCATAGAGTCGCTCCTTCTTTGGCGGGTCCTTTATCGCCTGCGGGTTCCGGGGTCGTACCTGGCCGCCCTGATATTTGCCGTCCATCCGGTGAATGTGGAGTCGGTGGCCTGGATCACGCAGCGAAAGAACCTGGTGGCGCTTCTTTTCACGCTTCTAACGGTTCTCTTCTTCCTCAGGACCGGCTTGACCGGGAGGCCGGCCCCGTCGGAGCCAGGGCCCGGGGCTTTGCGCGGAGGGGCCGCATGGTTTGTCTTTAGCCTGTTCGCCTTTGCGCTCGCGATGCTCAGCAAGGGCTCCGTGGCCCTGCTGCCCGTTGTCCTCCTTGGGATCATTGCCTGGCGCCGCCGTCCGACCGGACGCGACATCGCCGGCCTTCTTCCCTTCTTTGCAATTGGCGCCGTTTTCACCGCCGTCGACATCTGGTTTCAAAGGCACGGCACGGCGGAGGTGATCCGAAACGCCGGCCTCCTGGAGCGGCTCTGCGGCGCGGGCGCCGTTGTCTGGTTCTATCTCTACAAGATCCTTGTGCCCCTGGACCTCATTTTTGTTTACCCCAAGTGGAGCATCCACGCAGGCGACCCGGGGTGGTGGCTGCCGCTGATCGCGGCCGCGGCCGTGACGGCGGTACTGTGGCGCCATCGCAAGGGGTGGGGCGGCCCGCTCCTTTTCGCGTGGGGATACTTCTGCTTCATGCTCGTGCCCGTGATGGGATTTACGGACGTGTACTTCATGAAGTATTCCCTGGTGGCGGACCACTACGCCCACCTCGCCTTGATCGGCGTGGTCGCGACTGCCGCCGCCGGTTGGGCGCAGTGGAATCAGAGGGAGAGCGCGGCGCCTGCCGGAGGCATCCCCTCCAGGTTGTGGTCCCGGCGTGCATTCCCCATGGCCACTGCGGCTGCCGTAGTCGTGTCGCTCGCTTGGCTCACCTCGCGGCAGTGCATGATGTATGCGAACGAAGAGACCCTGTGGGGGGCCACGATCGCGCGGAATCCCGGGTGCTGGGTGGCGTACGGGAGCCTGGGCGATGTCTACCTTCGGGAGGGGCGGCTGGCCGAGGCCGTGGCGAGTTACCAGAAGGCAATCGCGATCGACGGAAGCAATGTGGAGTCTCACAACGACCTGGGCGTGGCGCTTCTCCATGAGGGAAGGCTTGAGGAGGCCTCGGCCCAGTTCCAGGCGGCGGTTGCAATGGAGCCGGGCAACTCCGAGGCCCACAACAATCTGGGCAATATCCTCTACCGTGAGCACCGGTTGGCCGAGGCCCAGGTGGAGTACCGCAGGGCGCTCCGGGCTGATCCCATGGACGGACGCGCCCATTTCAACCTTGGCAACGTGCTCATGCGGACTGGTCGCGTGGCCGAGGCTGTTGCCGAATACACAAGGGCCGTCGAGCTAAGTCCCGAGGATGCCGACATGCATGCGAACCTCGCGGCTTCCTTAACCCAGAGTGGCCGCGACGCGGACGCCATTAGGGAATATGAAGAGGCGCTCAGATTGGATCCGGCCAATCCCGGCGCCCACCTCAATCTGGGGGCCCTCTACCTTAAGCGGGGCAACCTGGACGCGGCGATCGGGCAATTCCGGGTGGAAGTCGGGTTGAACGACCGGGACATGGACGCCCGCTTCGACCTCGGAAGCGCCCTGGTCGAGGCCGGGCGCCTCGACGATGCGATCGCACAGTTTAGGAGAATTATCGAAGCCGAACCCGGCGACCGGCAGGCGCACCACGCGCTGGGCGTGGCGCTTTTCAAGCAGGGGCGTGTTGACGAGGCCGATTCGGAATTCAAGGCGTCACTGTCGGCAGGCCCCGCGGCCCGCTAGGCGCCGGGCGCCCGGCCTCAGACCTTCCTCAAGAGCGTGATCCTGCCTATCGGGAGCCACTCCGCCACGAGGATGTCACCGTTCCTCAGGAAGATCGCCTGATGCGGCGTGATGAACTTTCCGGGCGTAAATTCCCCGCGGGACTGGCCGCGCCTGGAGCCCACCTTGCCGTTTATCGCCTGACCGTCGCCGAGCTGCGCGAGCACGCGGTAGTCGCGGTCGAGCAGGCAGACCTGGCTGTCCAGGTCCGGGCAGACCATCAGGTCCCCGCGAATGTCAAAGTTGCAGGGCATCCTCAGGTGGGCTTCATCCTTGATCGTCCGCAGATGGCCCCCGTCGAGCGAGAATGTCTGGATCCGGCGGTTGCCCCGGTCCGCCACGACCAGCACCGGCTCGGGTCCACGCGGGTCGATCCATTGGCCGTGGGGCGTGTCAAACTCGCCGTCGCCGTGGCCGGGCTTTCCCACCTCGCCGATAAAGGTCCCGGCGGCCGTGAACCTGAGCATGTGGCTTGAGCCGTAGCCGTCGCCGACAAAGAAGTCGCCGTTTGGGGCGAACGCCGCGTTAGTCGGCACGAACTTGATCGGAGCCGCCGCATAGGCGGGATCCTCCGAGGGGTACCCGTGCTCCCACAGCACCCTTCCATCAAGGGAGGTTCTCACGATCTTGCACCGGTTGATGTCACAGTGGTAAAGGTGCTCCTCGGATCCCTCGCGCCGGAGGCCCAGCCCGTGGGCGCCATTTCGGAACTCCGCGCCAAAGGCGCGCACGAAGCGGCCGTCCGCGTCATAGACCACGACCGCCTCGCCCCGAGCACTAGCCTTGTTCACGGTGTGGGCCACATAGATGAGGCCGTTTGAATCCTGGCAGAGGCCGTGGGTGTCGCCCCAGAGCAGCCCCTCGGGCGGCAGCAGCCAGTCGTGCACGCATTCGTAGGAGTGCTCGCCCTCTCCGACGATGGGGTTGGACGTGCCCGTCTTGTCCGAGGCCCGCACAAAGTACGAGGGCACGGTCGCGGCGGCGGAGAGCGCGATGCAGCGCCCGAGGAACGATCTGCGTGTCAGGGTCTTCATGGGATTGGTCAAGGGGGCTTTGGCGCGGGGGGACGCAGGGATTCTCCCGTGTTTCCCTGAAATTGCTCGGCGCTTATCTGGCGGGCGAGCTCCGACTGCTCGGCCTCAAGCCGCGCGATACGGCGCCGGTCGGTCAGGGCCTCCCCCAGGGCCTTCACGGCGGCCGGCGTGACGGCTGTCTGCCACACGTAGAGCGACCTGAGGCGCGGCAGCTGCCTAAGCTCGATGATGCCCCGGTCCGAGACCGAGGTCCCCCGGAGGTTGAGATACTCCATCGCCCTTAGGCCGGCCAACTGCCCGAGCCCGAAGTCGGTAATCCTGCACTGGTCGAGGTGAAGGCGCTCGAGCCTGTGCATGGAGGCAAGGCAGGCGAGCCCGGCGTCGGACACGGAGGTGCCTCCCAGGTCGAGCCATTGGACGGCCGGGGCGATCGGGGAGAGAAGCGCAAGCTCCTTGTTGCCGAAGGCCCTTCCCGCGACGCGGGCATTCACGTCGAGCCACGGCCCGTCAGGAGACAGGGGGTGGATAAGGATGTTGAGCTCCCGGGCGAGGCGGGCCGCATTGGAAAAGACGGCGACCCGGTCGGGGACGACATCGGTCGCTGCGCCGCCGAGGCGGCTGCGGATGGCCTCGGCCACGGATGCGGGAAGGTCGAGGGAGGCCACCGGCTTTTCGCGGGGGGCACCCGCGCACGCCCACCATTCGAGGATCGTGAGCTCGTCATCGGTGAGCTGCGGCCTTCCCGCCGGCGGCATGTGCTCCTTCACCTCGGTCGGGAGGTCTATCCGCCTGACGAACGGGTTGGCCGCCGGATCCGCTGCGCCCACCACCGGGCCGTGCTTGCCGCCCTTTGCGAGCTGACCCCAGGAGTCCATCCTGAGCCCGCCATTGCTCTTGTCGGGACCGTGGCATCCCACGCAGCGGTCGTTGAGTATCGGCTGGACCACGTCTGGGAAGGCGACCGCGCGGCCAATGTCCGCCGGATGGGGCACCGTGGAAGCCGGGGGACTGCCGAGGCCGAACAGGCGGCCCATCGCAGGCGGCATCCTGGCCGTCAGGAAGCCGCCCCCGTGGGTGAGTGAGCCCCCTGCATGCGCCGCCAGGACGAGAAGGACAAGGGTGGCGGCGAAAAGCGGCGCGTAGAGCCAGCGCATCCGGTGAACGGCAAAGACCAAGACTGCGGCCGCCGCGGCCGCGATCCCGAGCCACTGGTGCGTGCGCACCCGCGCACCCTCGTAGTCGCCGTCGTGGGCCAGGAGCCAACCCAGGAGCGCCGCCGTAACGGCGGCGGCCGCCCCGACGAGGAGGACAAGGGTGCGCTGGCCGGGACCCACCGCCGGCAGCCACCTAAGGCGGGGCCAGCGGGCCGCCCAGCCCACCGCCTCAAGGAATGCCAGGAGGAAAAGGATGCCGATCGGAAGGTGAACCCACAGGGGGTGAAACCGGCCCAGGAACGCACCGATCGAGCTCACGGGTCCGGCTGCTGTCATGCAAAAACCCCATGCGCGATCTTTCCGTGCACGTCGGTGAGGCGGAAGTCGCGTCCCTGGAACCGGTAGATGAGCTTCTCGTGGTTGATCCCGAACGCGGCGAGCATCGTCGCGTGGAGGTCATGGACATGCATCTGCTGGCTGTTGTCGATGTAGCGGTAGCCCAGTTCGTCGGACGATCCCCACGAGAGGCCTCCCCTGATCCCGCCTCCCGCGAGCCATGCCGAGAACGCATTGATGTGGTGGTCCCTGCCGGTTCCCTGGCCCATGGGCGTCCTCCCAAACTCCCCGCCCCAAAGCACCAGGGTGTCATCGAGCATTCCCCGCTGCTTGAGGTCCTTCACCAGGGCGGCGCTCGCCTGGTCGACGCGACGGCACACCTCCTTGATGTCGGTGTCGAGATTGCCGTGCTGGTCCCATCCCCGGTGATAGAGCTGGATGAAACGCACGCCGCGCTCCGCCAGGCGCCGCGCGACCAGGCAATTCGAGGCGAAGGATCCGTCGCCCACCTCCTTCACCCCGTACATTTCCCTGATCGACTCGGGCTCGCTCGACAGGTCGGCCAGGTCCGGGACGCTGGTCTGCATTTTGAAGGCCAGCTCGTATTGGGCTATGCGCGTCTGCACCTCGGGGTCGAGGGTCTCCTCCTCGTGGAAGCCGTTGAGCCTGGCAATCTCGTCGATCACCTGGCGCTGGGTGCTCTGGCAGACGCCGTCCGGGTTGCCGACGTAATGGACGGGCACGCCCTTGCTCTGGAACTGCACGCCCTGGAAGCGGCTCGGCAGGAAGCCCGCCGACCACTGGCGCGCGGAGACCGGCTGCTCCCCCCCCGAGGGCCCCCGGGACATGAGGACCACGAACCCGGGCAGGTTGTCGGTCTCGGCGCCGAGTCCGTAAAGGAGCCAGGAGCCCATGCTCGGCCGTCCCTTCACCATCGATCCAGCGTTCATGAACGCATGGGCGGGGTCATGGTTGATCTGCTCGGTGTGCAGCGAACGGATGATGCAGATGTCGTCGGCGATCTGCTGCGTGTAGGGCAGGAGGTCCGAGATCATCTGCCCGGAGATCCCGCAGCGCGAGAACGTGAACGAGGACCCCCTTGCCAGGAGCGTCGTGTTCTGGAGCTGCGCCAGCTGCTGGCCGTTTGTGAAGGAGGCAGGGAAGGGCTGGCCGTGGATGCGGTTGAGCTCGGGCTTGTAGTCGAAGGTCTCCAGGTGGGACGGGCCTCCGGCCATGTAGAGGTGGATGACGCGCTTGGCCCTCGGGGGAAAATTGGGAGAGGGCAGGCAGCCCATCCACCTGCCGCCGGGTCCGGGAACCGTGGGGTCCTGCGCCGAAAAAAGCCTGGGGTCTACAAGCGAGCCCAGGGCCAGCGCTCCCAGGGCTTGGGCCGACTTCCCAAGAAACGTCCGGCGCGACCATTCCAGCTGGCGCGTCCTTATGACCTCGGGATCGAAGGGGGTATTCATGGGGGGTTGGGCCTAGTAGCGGACGATTGTCTCGTTGAGGTTTAGGAGCACGCGCGCCACGGAGGTCCAGGCTGCGAGCCTTGCGGGGTCCAGGGAATCGGGAGCGGGATGGTTGCCTACGGCCACCGCCTTCCGTGCCTCGTCGGGATGGCCGCTGTAGTAGGCGAGCTGGTCCTGGAAAAATTTTTCGAGCGACTGCCTCTCGCGGTCGTCGGGCGGGCGAGCGAGGAGCCTCCGGTAGGCGGTGTCCAGGCTTGCGGCGAAGTCGGCGGGGGGACGGGCCGCGACTGCCTCCTCCGCCAGGCCGCGCGCGGCCTCGACGAAGGTGGGGTCGTTGAGAAGCGTGAGCGCCTGCTGGGGCGTGCTCGAGACATTGCGCGCGGCCGTGCACTCCTCCCTGGAGGGCGCGTCGAAGTTCGCGAGCATGGGGTGCAGGAACGTGCGCTGCCAGTGCATGTAGACGCCGCGCCGGTATTGCCGCTCGTCGTTGTCGGGCACGTAGTCGCGGTCCGGGAACTGGAGTGCTGCATAGTAGCCCTCGGGCTGGTAGGGGTACACGCTTGGGCCGCCGATATCGAGGTTGATGAGGCCGGCGGCGGCGAGCGCGTTGTCCCGCACGAACTCCGCCTCAAGCCTTCGCGGCGTCTGCCGGGCGAGGAGGCGGTTGTTGGGGTCGATCTCTGCCAGCTCGGGCCGGTAGCGGGAACTCTGCCGGTAGGTCGCCGACGTCACAATCCCCCGAACGGCGGCCTTCACATCCCAGCCGCTGTCCACGAAGTCGACGGCGAGCCAGTCGAGTAGCTCCGGGTGGCTCGGGTATTCCCCCTGAAGCCCGAGGTCGTCCACGACCGCGGATAGACCGGTGCCGAAGAACTGGCGCCAGAGGCGGTTCATGAACGCGCGCGCGGTGAGGGGGTTCTGCCTGGAGACGATCCAGTTGGCGAGGTCCAGGCGGGTCTGGCGCGGCGCCCCTGGGGCGGCCCCTCCTCCGGGGAGGAAGGCCGGGGGCGCCGGCGAGACGATCTCTCCCGTCTCGTCCTGCCAATCCCCGCGATGGAGGACCCGCGTCGTCCCGGGTGTCCGCGCGACGGTCACGACCGTGAAAGCGCGGCCCTCCCTGCAGTCCGCGATCTGCAGGCCGTCGGCGTGCATGTTCCAGAAATCGTCCCAGTGCTCCGCGGCTGTTCCCCTGAAGAATTCCTCGGCCATGATCATGGACTGGGCCTGCGTGGGCGCCTTTGAAAGGAAGGCGGCCGCGACCTGCTCGCGCGAGGCGGGGCGGAGCAGGCTGGCGCCGAACGGGGAGGTTGAAAACCGTATCCGGCCCACCTCCTCGCTCTTCACCGTCGCGACCAGGGCGTCACCTTCATTCAGAGTGATGGGCCGTTCGAGGACGAATTCGGCCGACTGCCTCACGCCGACCAGCTCCGGTGCCGACCGCCACTCGAAAACCACGGACGTCTGGACGTGCCCATTGGTGTAGGTGTTCGTGCGTTGGTCTGCGAAGGCCTCGGGAACCCGGAGGGGCTCGGCCTTCGCGCTCCCGGCGCGGCGTAGCGCCAGCTCAAGCGTCACCGAGAAGGTCTCAACCCGGGCGAAGAAGCCCGCTGCGTTGTTGTTTGTGACGCGCCCGTCGAAGGTCGGATCCGGTAGCGCTTCAATGCGGACCTTGGCGACAGGACCCGGAGACGCCGCGAGAGTCACCACGGCGCCGTCGCCGGTTCGGAACACGCTGGGGTCCTTCACGAACTCGAGCCTCGCGCTCTGGTCCGGGAGGATCCGGATCGTCGCGGCGCTGTTGGCGGTCACATCGCTGCCCTCGTGCCTTGGCTTTGCCTCAACGGGGTGAAGGACCGTCCAGCCGTCCGGATCCAATGAGACGGCCGGTGCCACAGTTGCGGCCCACTCGCGGAGCGCCTTCACTGAAGCCGTGTCTGCGAGGACCGCCCTCGCGACCGCCTCGATTCGCTCCCGGTTCCGAGTCGTGAGTCGGTCGAGTCGCTCCTTAAGATAGGTGTTCTCGACCTCGATCTCGGGAGGAAAGGGGAAGTCATTGTTGAAGCCCCTGAGCTCCGGCTCCGGAGAATAGTTATAGTCGGCATAGACGCCCCACTGCGTGATGTCCGCAAAGTAGGCCGCCATGGCGTAGAAGTCCTTTGACTTGAAGGGGTCGTATTTGTGGTCGTGGCACTCGCAGCAACCCATGGTCGAGCCGAGAAAGACGGTGGAGACGGTCCGCACTCGGTCGGCAGCGTACTTGGTGATATACTCCTTGGCCTGTGCGCCCCCCTCTCGGGTGACCATGTTCAGGCGGTTGAAGCCGCTCGCGACCCTCTGCCGGTCCGTGGCGTTGGGAAGAAGGTCGCCGGCGATCTGCTCCCGGACAAACTGGTCGTAGGGCTCATTCCGGTTGAACGCGTCGATCACATAGTCGCGGTACGGGAAGTTGTTGAGCCTCTGGTCGCCATGGAACCCCACGGTGTCGGCGAACCGGGCCAGATCGAGCCAGCCGACGGCCATGCGCTCGCCGAAGTGCGGGGAGGCAAGCAGGCGATCGACCAAGCGCGAATATGCGTCGGCCCTGGTGTCCGCGACGAAGGCTTCTGTCTCTTCAACTGTCGGCGGAAGGCCCGTCAGGTCGAGGGTCAGCCGGCGGATCAGCGTCCTTCGATCGGCCTCAGGCGAGGGTGAAATCCCGTGTTCCTGGAGCTCCCTTAGGATGAACGCGTCGATGGGGTTTGCCTCGGAGGCTCCGACGCGGGGCGGCTCGAGCTTCCTCGGGGGGATGTAGGCCCAATGGGGCTCGTATTTGGCCCCCTGCGCGATCCATCGCCTGATGATCTCCTTGTCCCTGGAGGAGAGCAGGTGGAGCGAATCGGGAGGTGGCATCGCCACCCCCGCGTCCTGCGAGCTGACCCGCCGCCAGACCTCGGAGGCCTCGGGCTTTCCGGGGACCACCGGGGTGTACCTGCGGCCGGTCTTGTCCGTGCGCTCGCGCGTCGCGTTTTCGGGGAGATCCAGCCTGAGGTCGGCCTTGTTGGCCTTGATGTCCGGACCATGGCACTTGAAGCAGGTGTTTGCCATCACCGGCCTCACGTCGCGGTTGAATTGAACCACTGCCGGCACCGAGGCCTCAGCCGGTGCCGCATTCACGAACGGGAAGGTGACCATGCCGACCACCAGCACGATGCTGAACCGAAACATAGGGGAGGGTTGGTGCAAACCATGCTTGGGTCACACGGCGATTGCAAGAAGCCGCCGTGGAGGAAACCCCGTTTTTTCGGCTCGTCCGGGCCGCGGTCGCAAATCGCCGGGGTCGACAAGACGTCCCGATCGCCTAGTCTTGCCGGCCATTACCCATGTCCGCAAAACCGACGCGAATTCTTCTTTTTGTGGCCGCCTTGGCCTTGGTTATGGCGCCGTGCCTGGCGGATGCGCCCCAGGTGCCGCCGAACATCAGGGCGCCCGACGCCTTCCGTGTGGAGCTCGATACGTCCCGGGGCCCCATCACCATGGAGGTGACCCGCGCCAACGCCCCGATCGGGGTTGACCGGTTCTACAACATGGTCACCTCCGGTTACCTCAAAGGGGCGCGCTTCTTCAGGGTCGTTCCGGGATTCGTGGTCCAGTTCGGGATCTCCGGGGATCCGGCGCTCAACAAGCTTTGGGATTCTCCGATCAAGGACGACCCCTACAGGCCCCATAACAGCAATTCCCGAGGAGCCGTCGTATTTGCGAGGACCTCCGACCCCAACTCGCGGACAACGCAGCTGTTCATCAATCTGGCCAACAACCGCGGCCTCGATGCGGAGGGTTTCGTCCCCATTGGCCGCGTGACGCAGGGGATGGTGTACGTGGACGGTCTCTTCTCGGGGTACGGAGAGGACCCCGACCAGGGCCTCATCATCACCCAGGGCGATGGCTACCTGATGAAGAACTTCCCCAGCCTTGACTTCGTAAAGTCCGCCCGGGTTGTCCCCATGGACAACGCCGTCCAGAAATAGGGCCTTAACCTCGACCTAGACGTAGCGGTCGATGAAGCTGCGCGTGACGGCGTGGCTCGCGATCTCCCGCTCGCCATTTGGGAAGGTGAGGCAGGACTTGTCTGGGAGGCTCGAGTCCAGGAGCGAGCTCACGTCGTCCATCCGCAGCTGCACCTCGTCGGCAAGCTTGTCCAGCTGTGCGCGCGTGACCTTCAGGGCTCGCAGCAGGAGCGGGTCCGGCTGCTTCGGGCGGTCACCCTCAAGGCACACGGCGTCGCGCAGCCATTTGGCGACATGGAGCACACCGGAGAGCGGAAAGTGGGCCGCCGTGCCGCGGGGCAGGTACTGCCAGCGGACCGGCTCCGTCATCACGGACGGAAACTCCCAGAGCCTGAGGAGGGCTGCCCCGGCCTCGGCGTTGTGGAAGCCAAGCGTGGCGCGCTCCGCCTCGCAGGTCTCCAGGGGGAGGGGCCCCGGTGCGAAAAACATCCCCGTCTGCTGCCTAAAGGCCCATTCATCGATCGCGACCATCCCGACACCATGGAGGAGCCCCACCGTGTAGGCGATGTCGCTGCCGATCTCGAGGCGCTTGGAGAGCAGGTCTGCGCCAATCGCGCAGGCCACGCTCCTCCTCCAGAGATCGTCGGCCTCCATGCCATAGGCGACCAGCGGCCTTATGAGCACCTGCGAGGCGACCGCGTTGGCCACAAGGCCGTAAACCTCGTCGTAACCGACACGATTCACGGCCTCGTCGACGGTGTAGCAGCGAAGGCCCTGGCTGTAGTAGGCGCTGTTGCCGATCTGCAGCACCCGCGCCGCTATGCCGGGATCTAGCCGGATGAGCGAGACCACCTCGGCCATGGAGGAGTTCCCGTCGCTCAGGAGGCCCTTGAGTTTGGGCAGCACCCGGGGCGCCGAGGGCAGGAACCGCAACACGCGCACGAGCTCGTCCGGTGAGAGACGGAAGCCAAAGGGTGACGTGGAGGAGTCTGGCTGCATTACGTCCTTATCGGCCCATTTATGCAGAACTTTTGCGCATAGGACCCGGGGCTCCCGTCCAACGCAAGGGCCCCTTTCCCTGATACCTAGGTAAAGGCGGGCGCTTCAGCGGGGTGCCCGAAAGGGTGACCCGCCCGCCTAGCTGTGGCGCTGGTAGATGCTCTGGAGCACCGACGGGGCCGGGGCCGGGGCCGAGGGCGCGCGATTGCCGGCCAGGCTGAACCTCAGGAGGAGCTGCTCATTCTCCTTGTCGAGCTGGAGAATCTGGAGGATCCGAGAGCGGGTCTTCTCCACGGCCTGCTTGAAATTGGCGCTTCCGGTGCCCTCCCGGGGTGCGCTTCTGAGGGCCGCGAGGGTCTCGTCCAGCCGGGCGATCATCCTGCGCTTGCGCTCGAGCAGCTCGGAGTCGGGGGCGCGGCGGTGCTGCTGAAGGAAGCGGTTCTCCTCGAGTGTCAGCTCATGCAGCTCATTGCACAGCTCCTGGTGCTGCTGCAGCGCTTGCATCGGTGTCATTTTTTTGTGCGGGCTTTGAAGTTGCGGTTTCCGGCAGGGAGCCGGTTGAGAAGAACCTCGTGAGCTGAAGCTCAGTCTGGTCATTCCACTCCAGATGTTCCATACGCCAGCTGGCCATACGCGCGAGCTCATTCATGTCGGCCGAGGGCGCGGCGGGGGCCGCGCCCTCCTTGGCCGGCACCGGCTTGGCCAGCTCGTCGAGGATCGACTGGTAGGCGGCGCGCGCCAGGTCGAGGCTTCGAAGGCGCTCGTAGCAGAGGCCGATCTGGTAGGTGGCAGGGAGCTTCCAGGCCGGCTCTGGCGTCAGGGCTGCGAGACTTCGGTAGATGGCGAGGGCGTTTGAGGTGTCGCCGGCCTGGAAGAACTCGTTGGCGAGTTGGTTTCCCGTCCGGCGCTGCCAGTAGGTCCACAGCTTCGGGTTGGCGGCCGAGTTCATCTCCTGGCCTCGCAGGAGCGCGAGGGTCGCGGCAAGCGACTCGTCCGGGCGCTTGAGCTGGAGGAGCGTGGTGGCGAGCAGGTAGCGGGCCTCGGGGACGTTCTCGTCCTGGGGCCACTGCTCCAGGTAAGCGCGGAGCGTCGTGACCGAGGCCTCAAGGTCTCCGGCCAGCTGCAGCGAATACGCGGACTTGAAATGCGCCCGCGCCCTGTCGGCGGGGGCCAGGTCGAGAAGGCGCAGCCGCGCGAAGAACTTTCCGGCCTCGACAAAGTTCCCCGAGGCGAAGTGGGTCTCGGCGATCTCGAACTGGGCGGTCTTTGCAAGCTGCTGGTAGTGGTCGAAGTTCTCGGTCTGGAGCTTGAGCGTCGAGTCAATGACGCTGTAGAACCGGTTGATCGCCATCTTGTAGGCGCCCATCGATCGCAGCACCCTTCCCTGGTCTAGCAGGACGTCGGGCACGCGGACGTCCTCCGGGAATTCCTTTAGGAATTTCTCGTTGATCGCAGCGGCCTTCGTGAAGAGGCCCGCACGCCGGTACATCCGCGCAATCCCGACTAGCGCGTCCTTCTTGTCGGAGGGCTTGAAGTCGGGGGAATTGAGGATCTGCCGGTACGCGATCTCTGCCGCTCCATAGTCCGCCCGCTCGGTGAGGCTGTTGCCCAGGAAGAGGAGTCCCTTGGACTCGGAGGCCTTGTCCGCAGCAATCACGGTCGCGAGCGGCACGGCGGGGGACTGCGCGGCTGCGTCCGACGCCAAAGCGGACGCGGGACCCATGGCCCCTCCGCAGAGGAGCGCAATCGCAAGCGCCAGAATTCCGGTTCCCTGTGAGGTCGATGGCCGGCGCGTCATTGTTGTTTGTAGGTCGCCGTGCTCGGGGGCTGCATGCCGGGTGACGGTGGCGTAGGAACGGAAGACACGTCCTCGGGGTTCGGCCGCGAGCCGGGGAACTGGAAATAGGGCAGGAAGTCCTCGGGCCGGACCCTGGGCCTGACGTCGTCGGGCAGGATGGGAGAGGGCGCCGGGCCCGTGTCCGGTGCCGTCTTTTGTCCCGGCGATGCCGAGGACGCGGGCGCAGGGGCCGTGCTCGGCTGCCTGGGCGATTCCGCTTCGGCCCGGGTTGCGGTTGGCTGGGCCACGGACTGGCCGGAGAGAGGATGGGGGGGGGCGCCAGCGGGGGGCCGCGTGCTCAGGTCGGGCTGAGGTTCGATGGCCTCGCGGAAGCGGAGCGCCGGGGGGCCGACCACGAGCAGGTAGGGCCTGGTGTCATGGTTCCCGGACTTAATGGGCGAAGAGGAGGGCAGGCAAAGGGCCGATCCCGGAAACACGCAGGCCGCGAAGTAGAGGCCGCAGCCCCGCCTTCGTGATCCCTTCGCGGAAGCTGTTTTGAGATTGGTGTTCATTGCCTCGGCCCATGCGATAATTGAGACCCAGAAGGCCCCAACCCAATATCGGCTCCGGGCGGGTGTTCTTGAATCCCCCCCGACGGCGTGTGGGTGTGGCTGTGGCATGGTTAAGAGTCATCGCGGCCAACGTCTTACGTGGCTGCTTTGCTCTCCTCGATTAAATCGCGAAGCCTGCGGCCGACTTGCTCGATGGTGTAGGGCTTCCTGACAAAATGGCGCGGCTTGATCCATTCGAACTCTGCGCACAGGTCCGCGGTAAGTTCTCCGGCAAGAACGACTACCGTCAGCCCGGGCCGACACTCCTTGATGACCCGGAGGACCTCGGTCCCGCTCGCCAAGGGAAGGTTCAGGTCGAGGAGGATGCCATCGAGGCTCTGGGCCTTGTCGCGAATCCTCTCAATTGCACCCAGGCCGTCCGCGGCCGTGATCACCTGGTATCCCTTGCTGCTGAGCGAGGCCTCCAGCAAGAGCCTGAGAGGGGCCTCGTCCTCGACGATGAGCAGGGATTCCACGCCGCTCGGGAACTCGGCCGACCTGGCGATGACCGGCGACAGGGCGTCCCGGTCGGCAAGGGGCAGGTAGATCCTGAACGTGCTGCCCGACCCCGGGGCGCTCTCCACCTCGATCGTCCCCTCGTGGCTCGCCACGATGCCGTAGACCACCGCCAGCCCGAGGCCGGTGCCCTGTTCGGAGGGCTTCGTGGTGAAGAATGGCTCAAAGATGCGCGCCTTTACCTCGGGGGTCATCCCGGTTCCGGTGTCGCTCGCCGAGAGGCATGCGTAGGCTCGGTCGCGCGAGAGAACCGCGGGTATGGCGTCGCCCTCGACGCGGGCGGTTGTGAGCGTGATAGATCCTCCGGTGGGCATCGCGTCCCGTGCGTTCACGCAGAGGTTGAGGATGACCTGCTGAAGCTGGTTCTGGTCCGCCATCAAGGGTGGCAGCTTGTCGTCCAGGGCGAAATTGAAGGAGACATTCCGGGGAAAGGTCGCCGCCAGCAGAGCGACCAGGTCTCGGCTCAGCTGGTTAATGTCGATCGGAGTAAATCGGACCTCGGCCTTGCGGCTAAAGGTGAGGATCTGGCGCACCAGGCCGCTCGCCCGCTCGCTTGCCCGCCGGATTTCCCTGACGCACTTCTGGACGGTCGGCTGGTCGCCGGGCTTAAGAAGCAGGAGCTCGGCGAACCCGTTGATGACGGCGATCAGGTTGTTGAAGTCGTGGGCGATTCCGCCCGCGAGCGTGCCCAGGCTCTCCATCTTCTGGGCCTGCCGGAGCTGGTCCTCGAGCGCCCTGCGCTCGGTCACATCCTCGCGCATGCAGAGCAGGTTGGTGACCTCGCCCGACGCGTTTCGCAGGCAGGACACCTGCACCGACTCGCGCACGCGCTTTCCGTCGGGCCTGTCCCTCGAGAGCTCCCCGCGCCAGGGTCGACCGCTGCGAACGGTTTCCCAGAACTGCATGTACGCTGCGTCGTTCGGATGGCCCTCGCGCAGGACCGCTATGTTGCTGTCGAGAATGTGCTCGAGGGTGTGCCCGGTCGCCTCCGTGAACTTGGCGTTGACGTACTGCACCTGCCCCTCTGCATCCGTGATCACCATCGCGACCGGCGACTGCTCGACGGCGCAGGAGAGCTTGTAGAACTGCTCCTCGGCCACCCGCTGGCGCGTGATATCGTGGCCCATGGCGCGAGCGCCGATAGTATTGCCCTGGTCGTCGACCAGCGTTGTTTCCTCCCAGGCGATCCATCGCCACCCCTGCGGCGTCAGCCAGCGGGTGTCGCGCGTCGTGCGGTGGGGCGCCTGCCTGAGTTCGCAGTCGCAGAGCGCAATCAGGCGAGTGTCGTCGACATGGACGAAGTAGGACACGGGTCTGCCGGGCAGTTCCGCGGCGCTGCAGCCGAACTTGCGGGCAAAGGCCTGGTTGGCCGCCAGTACCCGCCCCTGCCAGTCACGGCAATAGACCAAGGCTGTGCTGCCGGCCGAGGGGCCAAGCAAAACCTCTGGGAGCGGGAACGTTGAGGTCCCCGCGATATTTTCGCAGCTCACGACAGACATGCACCCATGCACATCGGCGCAGGACCCCGCTTCTTGAGCTAGCCCGGGGCCTCTTAGTATAATCCGCAAAAGCCCCCCTTGGGGGCGCTTATAGCAGGCCGCTCAGCATTGCCGGCAGCTGTTGCAGCGCGTTGGCGATGTGGGCCCGGGCGAGCGATGACTCCTCGCCGTCGGCCCCGTAGAGGATGTTCCATCCCTCCAGCTCCATCCAGGAGTCATTCTTGATGGGGTCGATGATCTCGAAGCCTCCAGAGATGCCCGCATGGCGAACGAGGTTGTCGGCAACCTGAACGGCGGCCGCAAAGAGACGCTGGCGCGGCGCCTGGTCCGGTTCGTTGTGAAATTTGACGGCGAGGGTGATCTCCTCGGAAAGCTGATGGCGCTCCAGGTAGTAGGCCCCGATCTTTCCGTGGTCCCAGCCAATCAGTCGGCGCTCGTGGGCGCATACCTCCTCCGCGGTGGCGTGATGGGTCCGGGTGACCTCCAAGAGCTCCTCCGGGAACGCGGATGCCATGACGACCTTGCCCACATTGTGGAGGAGGCCTGCCAGGTAGTCGGTTTCGTCGTCGATCGCCAAGGGAGTGGCTCGCAGGATCTCGCGCGTGAGAACCGCCGTCCCGATGGAATGGGCCCACAGCTCCCTCCACGGCAGGGGCTCGGGGGCGCTGTTCTGCATGCCCTCCATCTCCTCGATCACGGGGGTCGCCATCGAGAGCTCGCGGATCTGGCGCAGGCCCAGGAAAAACACGGCTTCCTCGATGTTGTTGACGCGCGCCGACAGCCCGAAATAGACCGAATTAACCATCCTGAGCAGGCGGGCGGACAGCGACGGGTCGCGCCTGATGATCTCGGCGATCTGGGAGGTGACGCTCAGCTCGGACTTCACCAAGTCGCTCAGCGCCCGGTTATTGCATTGGAGCGACGCGAGCTTTGGGCACGCGTCGATGCGCCTCCGGATATCTTGGTCAATGGGCGACAGGACGAGGGAATTCATCGAGAATAGGATACGTTACTCCCGGCCGCGCTTGCTCGAGGCGCGTTTAACAGGATTATGGGAAAGATTATCGGCAGAACCCCGTTCGCCTTTAACTATAAAGCACCTCCCCGGGGCGCAGTAACTCGCCCCGGGAGGTCATCGGGACCTGGCGGGGTTGATCCGATTGGGCTAAAGCGGGGGCCCGGGCGTGCCGATGGACTGTGTCCCTCCTTGTGCCGACGCGTAGCGCCTGCACGGGGTCCTTGTTCTGTTCGGAGTGTGGTGCGGGACGCCTCGCCAGGTTCAAGGGTTAGCGTGGGACAATAATCGCCTCCGAGTGGGTTCGATCTGACGAGTCGAACCGTGCTTGCGGGAAGGAGCACCTCGGCATTTTTTTCCGTTTTTCGTGCGGAGAGAAATGCTCAAAATCCCGCCAGCCTAAAAATGTCATAACCGTTTGTTTTATATAGGTTAAAGGCATCTTAACGGTGTTTGGTGCGGGCCATGCTCTGAGTGAAGCCCATGCTTACAGCACCGTTACCTCCCAGGCCCGAGGCAGCCCCTGCGGATCAAGAGCCAAGGAAACTTGGAATCGTACAATCGCGAGGCATTGGAGACATCATCATCGCCCTGCCCATAGCCAAATGGTACCACGACCGCGGCGTAAGGGTTTTTTGGCCCATAGATGAGCGCTTCCTTAGCTCGTTCAAACCGGCCGTAGACTATGTCGAGTTCATCCCTTTTCCCTTTAAGCCTTCACTCGAGGGTTTCCTGACGTACCCGCAGCGCGTGTTGCGCGCGATCCCCTGCGAACGAATCGTCGTCTTGTACAGCTACCTCACAGGTGCCCCCAGTTCGCATCCTGCACTCTTTGGGTCCCTTAAGTTTGACGAGTACAAGTACGCGGCCGCAGGCGTGCCCTTCAGCGAGAAGTGGAATCTTTCCATCCGGAGGGACCGCGAAAGGGAGGAGCTGCTTTACTCCAGGCTTGTGAAGAAGGACGACTATATCGTAGTGCACCGCCAAGGCTCCAACATCCGGAAGGATGCCCTCGTTTCTCCGCAGTATTCCGGTTGCCAGGTAATCGAGATCAACGAGCAGACGGATTGCGTGTTCGACTGGTTGCTCGTGTTGGAGCGGGCCAGGTTTCTGCTTTTGATCGACAGCTGCTTCTCGAACCTGGTGGACCAGTTGGGGTTCGTGAACGAGAAGATGTTTATCCTGAGGTCGGAAGCGCGCTTCACCCCTGTCCTTCGCTCAAACTGGCAATACTACGGGGAGAAGAACCCGCTCCGGGAATGGCCGCTTCCTGCCGCCCGGCGCTAAAATTGCCGCGGGCCCCGGCCGAAAGGTCTCGGTTCGGGCCCTTGAGGTCTCAGGGCAGCTTCAATGAGCGCACCAGATTGTATATGTCGGTCACCGAATAATTTGAGGGCACCTGTTCGATCCGGCCCGCGGCATCGGGTGTTCTCACGGCGGAGAAATCAACATTCAGGGGTCTTATGCTCACTCGCCCCGCCTTCATCGCCGCTCCCGAGAGCGACTCCGGATGCAGGGGGACCCCGCTCCTTAGCAAATCCGCCAGGTGGTCGAATTGGCTGAAATAGGCCGTGGCCGCCTCCTGGCCCATTATTGCGAAGCGATCATTGATACCTCCCCAGGACGACCACCAGGGAACGAAGCACTCGTTGCTCTTTGGCGCCGGAACATCGAGATGAACGAAATACAGGTCCGGTCGATGGCGAATATAGACGTCAAATTTCTCCCTCGCCATGCGGAATGCCCGCTGCTGGTGCCATAGCGAACCGAACACGGTTTGGGGGTTGGCGTGAGGAGCGAGGCGATAGGTGCCCCTTAGCGCCGCCTGCTTGAGTGCGGCGTCGATATCCTCATGCCTCGCATTCTCGCCGAGCAGGCTCTTTCCCACCGGTCCGACGCAATCAGGTTGTCCGGGGATATATTCGATAGTGACGTGGCTGAATCTTTGCTTGAGAAGCTCGATCGATTTCGCAAACGAGTCGTCGATCACCGAGATAAAGAAATGGGGTTCGGGGACCCTGGAGAACAGTTTCTCGAGTTGATTGCCGAGGACCCATTGGAACGACCTCACATGGCCGCTGATTATCACCGCTGTTTTCATCGCTCGTATTTGAGAAAGCGGGCCGTTTCGTCTGTTGGCTGCATGCTTGAAGGGTGCGGCGGGTCGGATGTTTCCGCGTCAGGCCGGGCAAGAATTCACCGGGGCGGTTATGTCGGCGGCGGCCGAATTGGTGAAAATCGGCGCTGTCTCGGCGCAGAACTGTGCGTCCAGCTCGTAGCTTTCCAGCGAAGTCGTGATTCCGCTCGCACGGAGCGATTTGTACGGGAGATTTGTCAGGGAATAGCAGTGCTTGATGCTGACCTCCGGGCACGAATAGCCTTTCGCATTATAGACGGCATGCACGGCCCACTGTGAGCTGGGGGCTAGACGTCGGGGGCATACCGCCCATTTGAAGAACGAAGGCGGTTCGTTCTTCTTGCGATGCCGGTGATTTAGGTGCCGGAGGCGGCCCTCGCGTGCCAAGGGCGAATGTCCGTCGTGGCACCAGTATACCCAATGTGCCGGGATCCTCAGATATCCTGATGGGCTTACCTCGCAATAGTTGAAGACGGTCTTCCCCTGCGGCGTCACCACGAGCTCATCCACGTCTACACTGAGGACGGACCTGGCATCGGAGAGAAACCTCCAGCGAGCGTGCTCGAGGATACCGTACTGGCAAAAATCAGAGTCCCAGAGCCTATCCCCGACTCCCGGTGGGCCAAAAGGGAAATTCCAATCGACGACCACAACGGTCCTGACCTCCCCGGCTGCGGAAACGGCTTCAAGGATTTGGTCCATCGAGTATTTCTTGGACCCATGGTCGTACAGAAGGATCGCATCGGCCCGGTGGCGCCGAATGTAGTATTTCGCCCAGTCGTGGAGCCAATCCAGGGAGTTGTCCTGGGACTTTCCCAGCAGGACGCGGCAACCGGCAAACCAGTTCTTATGGCTTGGGGAGACTTCGGTTGAGACCGAGAGGCCGGGCCCGGAGATCGTTATGCTTGGGACGGCGATCCCCTTGGTATGGATCGTCATCGACATGTTTCTGTCTGCCGGTGCGAACGAGAAGGGAAGGGCGACGCCCCCTCCTGTCCTGACCTCCGCCTTGCTGAACCAGGTGCCCAGGTTGAGGGGCGGCGGAGCCTGGACCATGATGGCTTTCCCGTAGTCTATCTGAAAGACATCGTACCAAAGGGTTTTGAAATCGAACTCGTTGTCGTAGTCGACCTGCCGATCGGCTTCGGCTCGAGGGCGATCCCTGAGGCCTAGCGGGTTTGGTTCCGTTAGACGAAATGCTGCAGGCCTTACGATTTGCTTGATCATTGTGGAACGGAGCCCGTGGTTCGACGAACTCCTTCATGGCCCCTTACGGACCCTTTGGATTCTCGGAAGGTCTCCACGCCTTGCAGGTCATTCCATCTCCTTTGCATCACTCGATATTATCGTGGCGCTCAATTGGTGTGCTTGAGGGCTTCATTCATGAACAGTGACGCGGCAATTCTAGAAACGACGAGAGCCTCCTGGTTGACCAGGGGTGCCGGAAGGGACTCAAGGCTGGCGGAGACCTCCTCGATTTTGCGGTCGGCCCAGATCGCCCGGCGAAACGCGTTCCAGAGGAAATTCTCGGTGAATGTGTCGCTCTTTTGTATTTCAGACTGATCCGCATATCGGGAAAGCGAGGTCGCGAATGGAAATGTGCAGACGCAGTTGAGCACGCCCTTGTGGGCATAGTCGGCGATTAGCATGTCGATCGGCTTGCTGAAAAGAGCCTCGTCGCCCAGCAGCCTCAGGTACTTGTCCTTGGAGTGGTGGTTGATGATCAATCCCGTCGTGCCTGCAAACAGCACGGTCTTCAGGTCGATTATGCTCATCTTTCCGGCTTTCTGCCTGCGCATGCCCATCATCTTTAGCATGTCCACAACGCGGGGAATGCAGACATCCGTGAACATGATATCCCACTTTCGCGGGTCCGTGCTGGCTATGCACCGCGAGATGACCTCCTGGGAATGGGGTCCAAACAGGATATCGTCCTCGGCTATCATGACGTGCCCGTTGCATCCCTTCGACATCTCCACGGTCTTCCTGTGGGTCAACGACAGTCCTACGGCCCCCTTTGACATGGTGGCCGCATAGGGGCCGTCGGCTATCGTGTTCTTGTCGACGGCGGAAACCCGGGCGCAGGTCCAGCCGCACTTGTTGTTCTCTTTAAAGTTGGATTCGAAGAAGGCTCGCCGCTCTTGGTCTCGGTCGAGGTTTATATAGAAGACGTGCATGGACTGTTTTGCGCCGGTTCCTGGTTCACACTGCGGCTGGTTCGCGCCCGAAAGTCTCGACGGCGTGGGCGGGGTGCGACTCGGCCTCGGATGGCGCCAGGGGCCGTGGGTACCTTTCGGTTAGCTCAGACACCCTCGGATGTCCTGGAAACAGCTTATCCATCGCCCCAATGGCATCTTGTATGCAATTCATGTCCCCAGAGTCGTCTGCCATCGAGATCAGCGAAAGCCATGCCTCCATGCTGTTCGTGTTGAGGCGAAGCGACGTTTCCAAAGCCTGCAGAGCCTCCTGGCGTTTCCCTAGACCGCGGTAGATCTCGCTAAGGAGGAGCCAGAGGTCGGGCCTCTGGGGCGCCCGTTCCACCGTGGATTTGACACTGTCGACTGCATGTGCCGACCGGCCCTGGGCGGACAGGCGCCTCCAATTGAGCTCCCGTGCCTGGGAATTGCGCGGCTGCCCTGCGAGCAATTTGGCCAGGATGAGCCCAGATTCGTGGTGGCGGCCGGACTCCAAAAGGGCTGCGGCCTCGGACAGGAGATTTGCGGCATCGTCACCCGATGGGGCGGCAATCACAGAGGGGTCCGCTCGGAACTGCGATTTCCCGACGAGGGCGATCTCGTCATAGGCTATTGTCACCAGCGTGCCGAACGCTTCTCCCTGCGCGACCGGATCAAATTCAACGTCCCTGCTCTCCGTTGCCCTTCTAACGGATTCCTTCGCGGCGTTAAGCCTGACCGGCTCCATGCAGAGGTCCTTTGCCGTCCTTATGTAGGCTTCCTCGTCGTTGGCCGCGAAGCCCTCCATGCCGAGGGTGTGGAGGGCAAGCGAGGCGCCCGCGAGAAGGCCGCTGCCGTCCTCCCAGGCCAGGATCGGCACGCCAGCCTCGAGGGCCAGCCTCGCCGCTTCGTTCCGGGTTTGCGAAGACGAATCGAGATAGAGGTCGGTGGCCTTCAACAAGGCCACGACATCCGAAATGGACGGCAGGGCCTCGTTTGCGAGTATGACGCGCGAGCGGTCGACCCCCGCGGAACGAAGGGCATTATTGAAACGTAAGGATAGAAGCGAGATGGCGTCTGGTGACGCATCCTCCTTTGCGTAGGAATACACCAAGAGACGGGAATTCGGCGCCGATGCCAGGATGCGGGCCCAGCATGAGATCGATTTCTCCGTGATTTCCCCGAAGGGGCACGCGGAAGACATCAGCGCACCCTGCGATGGGACGCCCAGGCTCTCGCGTGTCCACTTGAACGAGGCCGTGGTGCGGCGGGCCTTCGATACGAGCTCGACCCCGTTGCAGGGAATCCTCCCGTATCTCGTTCCAGCTCCCCTTCCGCCTGTCGAGGGTTTGTCCGTAACGGCGAGGTCAATCTCGGGTAACGGGTACGGCGCGTTTTGCCTGTCGATCGCGATCTGGAGGGCGGCGACCCTGCTTAGCGCGACAACGGAGACCGGGTCATTGCCCGCTAGTGCGTCTGTGAAACAAACAACCACATCGAGCATACCGTAAAGCAGCGTCAGGACATCTGATTCCGTCGGCCCCGAAAGCTGCATCAACTCGATTTCTCTGCCGCTTAGATGGTCGAAAAGGTCGGCGGCGGCCTCGCCATAGTGGTAGACGACGACTTGAAACGAGTCCGGGTTCAGCGACTCGGCCAGGGCGAGAACCTCGCGCTGCCGTGCGGAGTCGGTCATGGAGCCGACGATGATGCCCAGGCGGAGGCGTCGCCCTTCCCTTGGCAAGGCAATGGGCTCCTCGGTCTTCGGAGTCTCAGTCGCCAATGTGAGCGCTCGGGCCCTCAGTCTTAACAATTCGGCAAAGGCAACTGGCGCCATTCTCAGAGTGGAGCAGTCCGATGATTCCATGTACCGCTTCAGCGCTTTGCGCACGGCCGAGCTCCCGCGGTTTGATTCTGCGATTGAGACCAACTCCCTAAGGCGAACAAGGTAGTGGTCTCCTGCGCCCTTGGCGTGGCTTTCATCCACGAAAGCCGGCGGCAATCTGAATAAAGCGCCAACATACATCGGCCAAAACGAGTAGGGCTGGTCCTCTATCCTCGGCAAAGAAGGGATCTGCCATGCCGGCGCGGAAAGCAACGCGACTGGCACCCATCCGCGGTGAGTGATGCGATGAGCTTCGATCCGCGCGATTGAACCGGCATCCAACGGCTTGTCGACGAGGCCAAGCCCGACAAATGCACCGACCAAGTTTGAGAGCGCCTCGGCATCGGGGCCATCCCTTTTAACAGCCGGGGAGCGCAGCAGTGTCTCGATCGTTTGATGCCTTAACGCCTCCAGCCGCGCGAGCGCATCGGGTCCTGGGTCGCTGGACTGGCATTCGATTTCCAGCTCCTTGAGCAAGCCTTGAAGGGTCGGCAGTTCAAGCGTCTCGGAGTCAGGGTTGGTTGAGGTGTTTGGCGCCATGGGGTGCCATATAGCAATCGGTATGCCCGGGGATCAAAGCTTTCATAAACACCAGCAGGTAAAATGATTACAAATGATAATTACAGATCTGGTCTCGAATTCTGCACCGACGCCGACATGGCGCATCCTCGTGGGCAGTAATTGCCTAGCGGCCTGAACCCGGGGGTTGACCCCAGCACCGATGGGAAGGGTGAAGCCGGTTCTCGTCCAGCTACCCACTAGCAGGCCGTGGTGAGCGCGGGTCGCTTTGCGCGCGATCCAAGCATCTTCGTGTACGCATCCTCCAGTCGGCGCACAAATTGCGGGGCGCGACACAATGGGCTATTTTGCATCCGCTCACGCAATTCGGCGCGAAGGGCCTTGAGGTGTGGTATATCGGCTGCCAAGCGCTTACATGTCTCGCGGTATTCTGTGGCGTCGGCGGCAACAAGGGAACCTAACCCAAGCTGGGTGAGGAAGCTCGCGCCAACTCGGGACACATGGGTTCTGCCGGCCAACGTCACTACGGGCACGCCCATCCAAAGCGCCTCGCACGTTGTCGTCGCCCCATTGTAGGGGTACGTGTCGAGCGCAATGTCCACCAGGTTATAGAGCTGAAGATGATTTGCAGCCGGTCGACGCAAACCGTCGAACCGAATCCGATGGGGCTCGACGCCCAGTTCTTGAAAACGTCCGGTGACTAAAGCGCACGTTTGCCGGTCGGTGAAGCCACCCGACTTAAGGAACAGACTCGAGCCTGGAATCTCGGCCAATATTCGGGCCCAAAGGCCCAACATCTCGGGTCGGACCTTTGCGAAGTTGTTGAAACATCCGAACGTCACAGACCCTTCCCGCGCAGCCGGAAGCGGGCCCACCGACGGGCTGTCCAGGCAGGGCTCATAGCACGAGAATGTTTCCGGGAGGTACACAAGCTCCTCAGTGTAAAATGCATCGGTCATTCCTGGCGGGTCGCTTGTGGTATCTGTCAGGCGAAAGTCGACGCACGGGAGACCGGTCGTGTTGGGGTACCCGATCCATGTCGCTTGGACAGGGGCTGGCCTTCGGGCAAAGATCTGCAGACGGTTTTCCGCGGTGTGGCCGGAAAGATCCACCAGCAGGTCCAAATCGTCGTTGGCGATCATGGCCGCCGCCTCGTCGTCACTAAGTCTGGCGATGTCGCGCCAGTGCTCCGTTGAGCCGCGAAGCCTACCTGTCACGGCATCGTGCACCTTCGCACTTGAATAGCAAAACACCTCAAATTTCGTACGGTCGTGGTTCGAAAGAACCGGGGCTATGAAATATGCAACCGAGTGATCGACGAAGTCTGGAGAGACATATCCCACTCTCAGTCGGCGGCCCGAGAGCGTCCTGGTCGCAGTCGGGGATTCGCGGATTGGCGATGCGCCACCGTAAAGACGGCCCCAGGTCTCGTGCTCGCTGCGGACCACCGCGGGGTCGAGATCCAGGAAGTTCATCGAATACAGCAAGTTGCTGTGTATCGAGGCGCTTGGAGCGACCTTGAGCGCGTCACGGTAATGCGAAATGGCCTCCTCTGAGCGTCCTTGCGCCGATAGGGCGCGTCCCAGGTTATTGAGAGGAGCCGCGTAGTGCGGCTTAAGCCGAAGAGCCGTCTCGAAAGAGGCGATGGCCTCCGTGCAGCGCCCCGCGCTACTGAGTGCATGCCCAAGGATGTTGTGCCCTTCTGGGCGTCCCGGCTCGAGCTTGACCGCTACCCTGAGGCAATTCGCGGCCTCTGGATAGGCCTTTATCTCCAGAAGCGCGACCCCGAGATTAAACAGCACCGCCGCGTTGTTGGGCGCTAGCAAGGCGGCTTTCCCAAGGGAATCTACTGCTTCACGAAATCGCCCAAGGCTCTTAAGAACATTCCCCAGTTGGTGATGGCCCTCGGCAAGCGACGGAGCGGCCAAAGTTACCTGAGAGAGCTCATGCAAAGCCCGCTCGGGGTGTCCGTCTTTCCTCATGGCGAGCGCCTGACTAATTCGCCGCATTGCCTCCGCGTGCGCGCCCGCACTCGCCTTTGGCTTCAATTCGATGTTTCTCTCCATGTTCTCGGCTACTTTGGCGAACGCGCTGTCCTCGCTGTGGTCAGCGAAAATCAGCCAACGAATGGACACTCATGAGGGACATTCTCTGGTCCAAGCAATACCGATGCCGTGGCGAAATGGTGAAGTGCAAGCTATCAGCTATGAACAAGTTATAGATATCTCGCCCGCGCCTAATATTTTCGCGATCGGCGAGATTCGAGGAGGCTGAAATTTCTGCCTACCCGGGATCCCCGTTCCTTGATTCTTGATCCGATAGCACCCGAGCCGGTCAAAGGAGGTTCGAATTCGAGGGCTTAATGTCTGCCTTTGAATCTAGCCCTTGGGCGGCCGCGATAAAGCCAACGTTTCATGGGGAACGCAGTTCCCGGCAGGATTAGTCCACTTTTGGGACTTAAGCTCGTCGAATCCCGTGCCGATGATTTCCAGCAGCGATAATTCCGGCTGGTCCCGCCTCGTGCGGCTCCGGCGCGCACTATTTTTGGCATTTGTAAACGTCAATGATCCCGCCCGACCAACTTCGACGCCTGCTTCAAGATGCGGTCACCCACCAGAATGCGGGAAGATTGGTGAAGGCGGATGCCATCTACCGCAAGATACGTGCGGGCTCCCCCAATAACTTTGACGCAACTCACCTATCGGGGTTTCTCGCGATACAGCGGGGCCGGTATTCCGACGCAGTCGTCCTGCTCGTCGCAGCGCACAGAACAAACCCACGTTCGGCGATCTGCGCAAAACGCCTCGGATTCGTTTTGCTGGCGCTCGGACAAAATGGCGAAGCAGAGCGGCCCCTACGCATTGCCGTGCAAATTGACCCAAAGGATGCGGAGAGCTGGGACCTTCTCGCTCGGAGTCTCATGCTTCAAGACAAGCTTCAGGCAGCGATCGACTGCCACAAGAGGGTGTTGTCGATCGAGCCAAACAACGTCGCATATTTGTACAGTTATGGCACGACGCTCCTCCAGTTCGGCCTTATCGAGGAGGCACTGGCGTGCAATGAACGGATTTTGGCGATCGACCCTTCGTATGCCAAGGGGCACTACGGGAAAGCCCAGGCCCTGCATCGATTGAATCGCGTTCTGGAGTCTGTCGAGTCGTACGATCAATATATCGCAAGGGAGCCGGAAAACGCCACGGCGCGCAGCTTTCGGCTCTTTGCGCTCAATAACCTGGACCAGATCTCTCGGGAGAAGCTTTATGAGGAGCACGTGGCCTACGGTCGCTTCGTGGGTGCCAAGGCTGTCCCTACGTTCCCGAATGTGGTCGACCCCGAACGGCGGATTCGGCTGGCGATTCTTTCGCCCGACCTGCGCAACCATGCTTGTGCCTATTTCATTGAACCCCTTCTCCAATATATCGATAGGGGCAAATTCGAGGTCTATCTTTACCACGATCACTATAAGGAGGACTCCTGCTCCGAAAGGCTGAAAAAGTATGCTTCGGTTTGGCGCAATTTTGTGGGGCAGCCGGGCGAGGTTGTCGAAAAAACCATCCGCAGCGATGCCCCCGACGTGCTCATGGATCTCGCTGGGCATATCGCTATTTCCAACCGTCTGCCCCTGTTTGCGCGGCACCTTGCCCCCGTGCAGATTACGTACCTCGGCTATCCAAACACTACCGGCCTGTCGGCCATGGGCTACCGATTCGTCGATGAAATTGTCGACCCCAAGGGCGAATCAGACGCCTACGCCACGGAGAGGCTTGTCAGGTTCGCCCCGGCGGCGTGGAGCTACTTGCCGCCATCGGAGGCGCCTTCAATCGATGAGCTTCCGGCAAGGGGCGGCGAAGGCGTGGTCTTTGGATGTTTTAACAGCCCAGGCAAGATAACTGACGCTATGCTTTCCGCATGGGGGCGACTGCTTCAGTCGGTCCCGGGTTCACAGCTTCTGCTTAAAGGGCCTGGCTTTTCCACGGAGGGAATCAGGAATTCATGGACCAGGCGCCTCTCCTCGTGCGGCATCGAGACGGACCGGGTGGAGCTCCTTGAAAGGGCGCCTGGCACCCGGGAGCACCTCACCCAATACCACCGGGTTGATATCGCGCTGGATACGTTTCCCTACAACGGGACGACAACGACTTGCGAGGCGCTATGGATGGGGGTGCCCGTTGTCTCCTTGATGGGCGATCGACACGCCGCGCGGGTCGGAGGGAGTCTTCTCACGGCGCTTGGAAGGACTGAGTGGATTGCGGCCTCCCCGGAGGAATACATCGCGGTGGCGGCTCGGTTGGCGGCTAATACGGCCGATTTGCGTCGGAATAGGAAACGGCTGCGCACAGAGATGAAGGAAAGCGTCTTGCTCGACCACGCGGGCCAGGCAAGCCGGTTTGGCGATGCGATCCGGAGTTGCTGGGCGGGATGGTGCGGGCGTGCCGGCTTGGGCGACACCCCTGCGGATACCCATCTGCCCGACTCGGACGCCAGCGATTCGAGTTCGAAGGAATTGCTCGGTTGCGGTCGAGGCGAGGGCGCGGTCCTTAGCGACTCCTAGATAGCGCCCCTCCAAGTCGAGGAGGCCCCGCACAGCGTCTCATCCATGGTGGCGGACAGCTGCCTACATCCATGGGATGTAATCAAGGGACGAACCGCTTCTCCACGGGGCCCACGGCAAGTCGGAAGCGGCTGCGGGAGCGCCCCGGCGGGGGTAGCGGCGCCCGGTCCAGGTGAGGCACGGAGACCAAGCGCGCTTAAACAACACGGGGGACGCCCGCTTGGCGATTGCCGGTTCTTGGCCCCGATGCAGTTTTGCAGACCGCGGGTGCGGGCGCGCGGGGTGGGTGTGGCATGGCCTTTAGGGGTTCGGGCTGCACCTCGTGTAACGCAAAAAAGCCCCGGCGTTAGCCGGGGCTTTTTTTGGGACAGAGGTTGTTACCAGACTGTCCGGAGCGGGTTCCGTTTGGTGATTCAACCCATGGCGCGGCCGGCTTTTAGGACGGCCGCGCCGGGTGAATCAGGACCCCGATCGCGTCAGACCGCTTAGCTCAAGAGCTTGAGCGCGAGCTGGGACGACTGGTTGGCCTGGGCGAGCATGGCCGTGCCGGCCTGCACCAGGACATTCCACTTCGCCAGCTGCGTCGAGGCCTGCGCCACGTCCACGTCGCTCACGGTGCTGAGCTGGGACTGCGCGTTGGTCTGGGCATTCGTGAGAAGCGTGTTCTGGAAGCCGTCGACGCTCTGCGAAGCACCATTGGTGGCGCGCAGCGAGGCGACGGTCGCGATGTCGGCAGCGATCGAAGAGCCCGAGGGAGCTCCGGTGTCCGAGGTGAACGAGGAGCCCGTCGGATCGATTGTCTTGAGCTCGGCCTGGAGGGCCGTGAACTCCGTCGCGTACGAGCCGGTGGCGCCGGTGCCGGTGCCGCCGGACGCGCTGTAGGACAGGGTGTTGAGCTGGCTCAGGCGGGTGAGGATCGCGCCGGCAACCTGGAGGGAGCCGTCGGCCGTCTGCAGGGAGGCAAGGCTGTTTGCGTTCGCCTGGATCAGCGCGCCGTCATTGGTGGCCTGTGAGTTCAGCGACAGGGCGAGGGCTGTGCCGCCCGCGTCTGAAGCTGCCGTGGTGAGCTTCGAACCGCTGGACAGCTCGTTGAGCGAGTTCTGCAGCATCGAGTTCGAGTAAGCGAGATTGTTTGAGGCAACCGTCGCGGCGTAGTTCGTGTTGATGACTAGTGACATGGTATTATCTTTCCTTGATCTTGAATGCGACTTCCGTGTCGCTTTCGGCTTGGGGGTAATCGGTCCCCAGGCAGCCCGGTCGGAACATTTGGAATTCGCGACAGGGAGGATATCGGTCCGGGTGGAGATAAAATTTAGAAGTTTGCCAGCGAATTATTTTTTTGGGAGCAAGTCCGCGCGGCGACCGACCGCTACTTTTCGCTCTGAAAGACACGCCGAGAAAGAACCTGTGAAAAAAGGCGGGGATCTCCGATTGGCACTAAACTTCCGGCAGCGGGTACCGATGAAAGGGACGACCAACCATCTTCACGTAGCTCGTATCCATGGCCGCCATCCAAATATCAGGGCTCCTCTCCAATCAGGCATTCGATTGGAAGACAGTGGTTTCGGAGCTAATTGCCGCGGACAGCATACCGATCACGAATCTCCAGGCGGAGGAGACGACCAACACGAACCAGATCACGGCGCTCGGTTCCTTACAGACCGACATGACGGGCCTGCAGACCGCGGTTGAGAACCTGCAGACGGGCGACCTGTTCGCCGCTCGGACCGTGACATCGAGCAACTCCAATTCGACGTGGAAGTCCACCTCGGCGGATGGAGCGGCCCTTGGCACCTACAATTTCTCGATTCAGACTCTCGCCACGCAGGCGCAGACCGTGGGAGCGGTTGGAGTGAGCAGCGGCCTAAATGCCAGCTCCAATGTCTCCGGCCTGACGCTCGCGAACATGAACGTCGCGACGCCCATCACCGCCGGCACCTTCACGGTGAACGGCCAGCAGGTGACGGTTTCAACAACGGAGTCGCTGCAGGACGTTTTCAACAGCATCTCGACTGCGACGGGAGGCGACGTGACCGGGAGCTACGCACCGTCCCCGGCGGATGGAATTACCCTCACGAGCGCCAGCGGTGCCCAGGTGCTTCTCGGTGCAGACAATGACACCAGCAACTTTCTGTCCGTGATGAAGCTTTCGAACAACGACTCATCCTCGGTTTCGAGTTCGGCCCCGCTCGGCACGGTCGAATTGTCTTCCCCCATTGCCTCCTCGGACCTCTCGCTTCCATTGACCGGCCTGGATTCCTCGGGCAACGGCACGCTCACCATCAACGGCGTCGCGATCAATTATAACGTCAACACGGACACCGTCTCGACACTCCTGAGCAGGATCAACAATTCCACAGCCGGAGTGACCGTGAGCTACGACTCGGCGAACAACCGGTTCGATGTGACCAACAACAACACGGGCGACGTCGGCATGGCCCTTTCCGACACGAGCGGCAACCTTCTTGCTGCGATGGGCCTGACGAGCGCGGGTGGCGGTTCGTTCGTGCACGGCAAGAACGCCCAGTTTACGATCAATGGCGGTCCTACGCTCACGAGCCTGAGCAACTCCCTCGACAGTTCAGTGACAGGCATCTCGGGTTTCAGCGTAACCGTTAACAGTGAGACGGCCGAGACGCTCCAGATCCAAAGCGACACGGCATCGATGCAGACAGCGATCCAGGCGGTGATCACGGCCTATAACCAGCTTCAGTCCGATATCACCACGGACACAAAGATAACGTCCTCGGGCGGAACGACCACGGCCTCAGTGCTTTCGAGCAACAATGAGGTCACGGATTGGGCTACGAACCTGCAGAGCATGGCCTTTGATGCCGTCACCGGGGTGACGGGATCGATCCAAAGCCTCAACGACTTGGGGATAGGCTTTGCGGACACCACAGGCCAGCTCTCGATCACCAATAGCACCACTCTGGCCAACGCCCTGACCGATTCTCCGCAGGACGTTCAGAACTTCTTCCTTACCGGGAGCACCGGATTCGTATCCAGGATGTATACGGGTCTGACGAATGACCTGGGGGAAAACAGCAACGCGCAGGGCGCGTTGAGCCAGAACAACACTGACCTGGGGGACCAGATCACTGCCATGCAGACCCAGCTTAATACCGAGCAGACGGACCTGACCAACGAGTTCATAACCATGCTGGATGCCCAATCCACGGCGCAGTCGGAAAGCACGACGCTGACCAATGCGTTTATGAACCCCAATAATAGCAGCAGCTCCTGCTGGGTCGCGCGCGCTGTCTATGGTGCAGGCAATCCCCGCTGGCTGGTGTTCAGGTTCTGGCTTCTCAAGGTGTCTCCGGCTTGGTTCCGCTGGCTCTACCTGCGCCACGGCGAGCGCTTCGCCTCCTGGCTCGACGACAAGCCTCGCCTCAGGCATGTCATTCGCTATTGGATGGACTCTCGCGTGGAGCGGGTGCTTCACCCCTAGCAGTGAAAATCGCCTTCAATTTGCCAAACGAACGCATGCATACCTTCACCCGCGGCCCGATGCTGGCGGCCCAGCTGTTAGCTTTGGCGCTCATCAGCGTGCTTGTGGGCTGTTCACACCCCAGCGTTTTGGACCCTGCCCGGCGCGGACCCTATTACAAGCCGCTCAACTACGTCAGGGACAAGACGCTGCCCGCAGGCGTAAAGCGCGTCCTGGTGCTCCCAGTCTGCGGGGGACAGGTTGCGGATCCCGATTCCGCGGCGGCGCTCGATGACATTGTCCGCGCGGCCCTCCAGAAGCAGTCGCGCTTCGAAGTCGTCGCGTTGACCCGCGAAGACTGCCAGAGGAAGTATGGAGCGCCTGAATTTTCCTCGGCCTCGGAGCTGCCCCACAACTTCCTCGATGACCTTGGGCGGGCCTATGCCGTCGATGCGGTCCTTTTTGTGGATCTAACGGTCTATCAACCCTATGGGCAGCTTTCGATCGGTTTCCGGGCCAAGCTGGCGGTTATTCACGACGTGAGGCTTGCCTGGAGCTTTGACGACACCTTTTCCGCGAATGACCCCACGGTTGTGAACGGGGTGCGGCACTACTATCTTCAAGACAGCCCAGGGCAGCCACCGGTCGACTTGACCACGGCTGCCCTCCAGAGCCCGAGGCGGTTTGCCGCGTACGCAGCCGACGCCATGCTGGCAACGCTCCCGCCCCGCTAGATTGGCCTAAAGTCCGGCCCTGCTCGGACGATAATGAGTACAACAATCCACGGCGTTCCCTGTAATAGCGATCAGCGGCAGACCGTCCCAAAGCACGAGAGCCCATGATAAACTCAACGTCCTCATCTGACCGGACAGCGAACACGCAACCCGTGCCGCTGCCGACCCCCAAAGCCGGCGTACCGGCAGTTGGGAAGGATAATTTTTCTGCGGGGAGCACAGCTGGTTTGCGCTCCGCCCTGCAGGCCCAGCCTGAAATCCGCCCCGAGGTGGTGGCGCGCGGCAAGGCGCTGGCATCCGATGCTTCGTATCCCTCCAGCGCGATCCTGCGCAAGGTGGGCGAAGCGATCCTGAATTCCCCCGACCTATCCGAAGACGGGTCCTGAAGCCCTAGACGGCCATGGTCGCCCAAAATTGCGCGCGGATGTACCGCGCGAATTCGGTTCTAACGGCAAGCCCGGGCCAGCTGGTCCTGATGCTCTATGACGGGGCGCTGCGATCGATGGCGCTCGCCAGGCAATCCCTGGCCAAACCGGCCTCCGACCGAGGGCGGATAATGGAGTCCAATACCCACCTTCTTAAGGCCCAGCGGATTATCGTCGAATTGCAGACCACGCTGAAGATGGACGCGGGCGACGGCAAATTCTCCCAGGAAATGTTCCGTCTCTACGGGTACTTCATGCGCCGACTCGTAGAGGCAAACCTGAGCAAGACCGAGGAGCCAGTGATCGAGGTTGAGCAGCTGCTCGGCCAGATCCGCGAAGCTTGGGCGGAAATGCTCCGAAAGCAGGACCCTGCCTACACCAAGGGTGACCGGAACGCCGCGTGATGGATACGCCACTCAAGACAGCGACACGCCTTCTGCTCGCTTTGGAGGACTTGGTTTCGAGGGAGTCCGTTCTCCTCCGAAGCACCAATTATCTGGAGGCGGTGACAATTCAGGAGCGGGCAGGTCCGCTTTTCCGCGAACTGGCTCGCCTGGCCGACCAGCCCGGCGTGTCGGCGCTCAAGCCCCGAGTGGATGCGCTTGTGGAACGCCGCATGGAGAGCTGGCACTACATTGATGCGAACCTGGCCCGCATGCAGGGGGAACTGGCACGAATCAACGAGGCCCGCGCCCGTCTTTCCCGCATCGCGCCCGCATACGGGGCGCGGCTCAACAAGGGTAGGGCCCGCTTAAACGCGGCGGCCTAGATTAGGCCGAAACGGCTGCAGCGCCCGGGGAGTGCGCTTCCACGGATTCCGAGGACGCAGCGCCCTGGTCGATGCCGGCCGGAGCGCCGCCAAGCCATTCGGCTGCGATCTTTCGCGCCTCGCTGGTCCAGCTCATGTCCGGCTTGGAGAAGATGGAGCGGGTCACCGTGCCCTCGACGCCAGCCCAGGTGAGCGCAGCCTTTAAGCACGGCGATTCGTCCGCGAGCTGGTATCCCTGTACGAGAATGGCGCCCTTGGGCTCGGTTTTTCCGCCGGAGGGGCCGATGCCCAGCTCGAGCCTGGCCAGGCTTTGGAAATAGTTAACCGTGCGGCTCGTCTGCCAGGTGGCCTCGGGGCAGGAGGGCTGGTCGGCCTCCAGTGAACGCTCGATATCGGAAAAGAAGGAAAGCAGGCGAGGTTGCATGGTTGGGACAGAGGTGCGCTGGGAGGGTAATCGGCCCGCCGGAGGCTAACTTTAGGATTTTTTCTGGGCCGTGGGGGGACTCGGCGAGGATCAATCGGAGGCGGAAAACGGGCGGTCCGTGGATGTGCTTTCCTGTCGGGCGGTGTCCGAACCACTTATCTCCTAAAAGGATGCCCGTACAACGCGCCGGGAACGCATGCATCCCCGTACTCGCCGGGATCCAAGCCCCGTGCCGGCCGGAGCCCGGACCTTCGGGGTGCGCCTTGGTTTTTTTGCGCGGACTCAGGAAAATACTTAGATATGTTTTGTTTGAATCCGGGAACAGGGCAGCATAATCGTAGCACTCGCACCTGATACTCGAGCAATCGGGCGTTGCCGAACGATGTCCTTCGAAAAAGTCCTTATCATTGAAGATGAGCCGGTTGTCCGGAACCTGCTCATGGAGATCTTCACGCGCAGGAAGTTCATGGCTTCGGTTGCCGAAACGCTCGCGCAGGCGGAGACCTTGCTCAACCGCGAGTCCTTCGACCTGGTGATGCTCGACCTGCGCCTTCCCGATGGTGACGGTCAGCATTTCCTGGAGCGCCTCGCGATGCTGCCGTCAAAGCCCCTTGTGGTGATGGTGACCGGCTATGGCTCCATCGAGTCAGCCGTGGGGTGCATGCGCGCCGGCGCCTTCGACTACGTCCTGAAGCCCTTTTCGCCGTCGCAGATCGACATCATCATCAAGAAGGCACAGTCCTACCGGCAACTCCTGCAGGTGAACCGCCTGCTGAGCGACCAGGCCGCCGACGACGAGGGTGCGATCATCGGTCACAGCCCGGTGATGCTCAGGCTAAGGCAGATGATAGAGCGGGTGGCCCCGACCGACGCCACCGTCCTGATCACCGGCGAGAACGGAACGGGCAAGGAGGTGGTTGCCCGCGAGCTCTATCGCCGCAGCTCGCGGCGCCAGTATCCCTTCATCAAGGTGAATTGCGCGGCCGTCTCCGAGAACCTGATCGAGAGCGAATTCTTCGGACATGAGCGCGGGGCGTTCACCGGCGCCACGGAGCGCAGGGAGGGCCGCTTTGAGCTGGCCAACCAGGGAACGCTTTTGCTCGACGAGGTGAGCGAGATCCCGGCGAACCTGCAGGCCAAGCTCCTGCGGGTGCTCCAGGAGCGCGAGTTTGAGAGGGTGGGGGGCAACCGCACGATCAAGGTGAACGTGCGCATCATCGCGACGTCGAACCGGGACCTGCTCGGGTACATCGAAAAGGGAGCCTTTCGGCAGGACCTCTACTACAGATTGAACGTGTTTCCGGTTCATGTGCCTGCGCTAAGGGACCGCGTGGAGGAGATCACGCCGCTGGCCGAGCACTTCCTTGCCCGCTACACCCGCAAGCTGGGGGTCAAGGTCGCCGGGTTTTCCGAGTCCGCCCGAAGCGCGATGCTCCAGTACCGCTGGCCCGGCAACGTGCGGGAGCTGCAGAACACGATCGAGAGGGCCATCATCCTGACCGAGCCTGGCAGGATGGTTTCGGCGGCCGCCATGGGGCTGCCGTCGCAGGGCGGCACGCACCTGGGCGACGCCCTGGCCGCGATCGCGGAGAGCGAAAGCCTGAAGGAGCTGCATGGGAGCGAGACGCCAAACGGGGTCGAGGAGCCACTGGAGGGGCCCGGTTCCGGTTCGGGTTCGGTCCTCAACATAGCGGAGCTTGAAAAGCAGGCCATCAAGTCGGCGCTCGAGAAGACAGGGGGGAACCGTACCAAGGCCGCCGAGCTGCTGGGGATCAGCATCAGGACCCTCAGGAACAAGCTTCAGGAGTACCGGGGATCAGACGATCTGGTGGGGGTCGAGTCGGGCACGGCAGATTGACCCGCCGTTTCCTTCTGGGAAACAAAGGGAAGGCGCAATAATGCGCTAAGGTGGGGTTGGATTGGGCCGATAACTGCGGGATAGGCTAACAAACGGCCTGGCCGAACCTCAATCATGCCCGCAATCCAGGAGATTCCCGAACAGCTCATCCGCAGCAACATCTCGCGCGCGGTCTGCGACGTCTTCAAGACCATGCTCAATCGCGACGCTGAGAACGGCATCGTGATGCACGAAGGCGTGGCCGCGAGCTGGCCCCCGCTCCCCCCTGATGGGGAGGCCATTCCCCAGGTCGTGGGAACCGTGGGGTTCATAGGCGATGCTAATGGGCTCATCTACCTTTACCTTCCCCTGGCGCTCGCCCAGGTCTTGACGTGCCATCTCTTGGGCATGACCCAGGCCGAGCTGGAGGAGGCTGGCGACGAGGTGATCAACGACGCGATCGGCGAATTGACCAATATGACCGTCGGCAGCTTCAAGAGCAGCCTCTGTGACGCCGGCTTCCCCTGCAAGCTGACCATCCCGTCCATTCTCAGGGGCAGCAACTTTTGCATCGAGCCCATCAGCTCGGTCCAGCGCTACATCTACAGCTTCGAGAGTTCAGGCTACAAGATTGTGGCCGATATTCTCATGAAGTCGGGCGACTGACGCCCACACAAGCCACGCCATGCGCAACAAAATACTTACCGTAGACGACTCCAAGACCGTCCGCATCATCGTGCGGAAGGCGTTCAAATCCTATGACTGCGAGATCCTCGAGGCGAGCAACGGCGTCGAGGGGCTGGCGGTTGCGGGCAAGGAGATGCCCGACCTGATACTCCTGGACATCACGATGCCCGTCATGGACGGCGTCGAGATGCTGACGCGCCTGAAGTCCGACCCCCAGCTCAAGGGCATCCCGGTCATGATGCTCACCGCCGAGGGCGGCAAGGATAACGTTCTGAGGATAGCCAAGATAGGCATTCGCGATTACATTGTTAAGCCGTTCAAGGAGGAGCTCCTGATCGAGAAGGCGGGCCGCATCATCGAACTGAAGCCGCTGACCGATGCCCCGTCCAAGGTCCGCTCGATCTTTGACGCCGCTACAATTCTGGTGGTCGAGGACAAGCCTGCGATCATCCAGCAGATCCAGGCTGGTCTAAAGCACACGCCGTGGAAGGTCCACGGCGTCAGCACCCAGGGCGAGGCCATGGATTTCTGGACGAGGACCCCTCCCGACCTGATCATGATCAGCCTCACGCTTCCCGAGGACGCCGCTTTCACCCTGTTCCGCCTGATACGGAGCAATGTGAAGACCAAGTATACGCCGGTGTTTGGCCTGGTCGTGAAGACCGAGGTCGCCCCGCAGCAGCAGGCGCAGACCGTGGGCTTCACCACGGTGATCACCAAGCCCATCGATGTGGGTGAGCTCGAGACGAAGATTGCGAAGGCCATGAACCTCGACACCTCGCAGCGCTATTTCAAGACGGAGAGCGACATGCTGGTCATGCGTCTTCCTGAGAACTGCGGCCCCGCGGTGCTTGCCGAGATAAGCATGTACCTGAAGCCGAAACTCTCCGAGGCGGTCGACGCTGGCAACAACAAGGCCGTGATCGACGTCCACCCGCTGAAGACCGTTCACATGGGGGTCATCAAGCTCCTCCTGACGACCATGCAGACGTGCAGGGACCTGGGCGTCCAATTTGCCCTCGTGGGCAATGTCCATCTGATCGCCGAGTGCAAGGGCTTCGAGGACACGCGGAACTGGGTGTTCCACGACACGCTTGAGAACGCCAAGGCATCCTTTGGATCCGCTTCCGCCCCCGCCCCCGCCCCGGCGCCCGCCGCTGCTGAGGCCGCTCCCGCGGCCCCCGCGGCTTCCTCCCCGGCCCTGGCAAGCGCCTAGGAACCGGCGAGTCGTTCCGGATTGTCGAAAGGCGCCGCTAACGCGGCGTCTTTTTTTTGCGGCCACGGGCCTTGCGCCCGGAGGCTTGGGCGGAGCCCTCTCGGCAACGGGCACGCCTTAGGCGTGCGGCGCGGGTCCGGCGGAGCCGTCCCGGCGTGGAACCGTCTGGGCCGAACCGGCCCAATCAGATCGCCTTTGCGATCGCCTGGACGGTTTCAGGGGCCACCACGCGGTCAATGTCGAGGAGCGTCTTCACCTGTCCCTTGACCTTTGCCATGCCGAGCAGGTACGAGGTGTCCACAGTCGTTCCAAACTCGGGGGTGGGCTCGATCTCTTCGGCCGGCAGGTTGACGACCTCCTCCACGCTATCGACGATCAGTCCCATCTGCACGAGCTGCTCATTCGGCAGCTTGACCTGGACGACCACGATGCACGTGCGATCCGCGTATTCGGATTTGAGTCCGAACTTGATGCGGAGGTCGATGACGGGGATCACCCGCCCGCGCAGGTTGATCACACCCTTGACGAAGTCGGGCATTTGGGGGACGCTTGTGATCTTCTGTAAGCGTATGATCTCGCGAACCTTAAGCACGGCAATGCCGTAGGCTTCGTTGTCGAGCACGACGGTGAGATACTTGCCAACATTCTTGTTGGCCGCCTGGGATGCGATCGCGGGAGCTGTGGTCTTGCTCATAATGGATGGGTGTCTGGGCGTCTTTCGCCTGATGAATTATCGTCCGTTCCTCTTCGCTCTTTAGGGGCAAACACACGGTCCGTTCGTTAAGTTTTGGCCGGTGGGGTCGATAAGTCATGGGAACAGCTGCCAACCATCGGACCATGCCATTAGCCCCGGACTCCTACCAGGCGCTTGACGACGCACTTAATCGTCTCGCCACCGAATCGATCCTTGCCTCGCCCGGGCGGGATGAGGGCCTTATCCCAGCCTACTCCCTCTTGGGCGAGCTGGGCGACCTTTGCGCGTCGGAGCCCGCCCTCAAGGACGCGATCCTCTCCGTGCGCTCGATCCTGGACAAGCGCCTCGAGGTGGCCCAGCCGTTCGACGAGGTCTCGCTCGGCCACGTGCGGGGCCTTGTGGAGTGGCTTCCAAAGGCCGTCGACGCGGTGAAGGCTGGCAAGACGCCCGAGGCCGCCTCGGCGCAGGACACCATTGCGCAAGAGGCTCCCGCCCCCAAGTCCGCTGGCAAGGCGGAGGCCGAGACGAAGGACGTCCTGCTCGAGCTTAACCTGAGCGAGAACCAGGAACTCCTGAGCGAGTTCCACGCCGAGGTTGTGGACCATCTCCAGCAGATCGAGGCCGCGCTCCTGATGCTCGACCAGGATCCCTGCAACCAGGAGTCGCTCAACTCGATCTTCCGTTCGTTCCACACGATCAAGGGCAACGCCGGTTTCCTGGGGCTTGTGCCCATGCACACCCTGGCCCACGAGGTCGAGTCGCTCCTCGACCTGGCGCGAAATAACAAGCTGCGCCTTTCCCCGGTCATCATCACGGAGATTCTTCGGAGCCGGGACGCGCTTCAGGCGCTCACCCAGCAGGTCGGCCTGGCGCTCGAAAAGGCCCAGATGCCCTGCCAGGTGATCCCCGTCAGCCACCTGATCTCATCGGTGAAGCGCCTGGCCTCGGGAGCCGGGTCCGAGGCGCTCGAACCCGCCCCCGCCCCCGTGACGGCCGCCCAGGCCGCTCCGTCCTCGGCCAACAGCATCGAGGCCCACGCGATGGGCCAAGCGTCCACCGGGCAGACGGTGCGGGTAAACACCGAGAAGCTCGATTCCCTGATGGATGTCGTGGGCGAGCTGGTGATCGTTCAGAGCCAGCTCATCGAGTCCGCCAAGGCCCTCGGGTCCGATGGTACGCCGTTGCACCGCAATGTCTCCCAGCTCTCGCGGATCGCAAAGGAGCTCCAGCACACGTCCATGTCGCTGAGGATGATCCCGATCAGGCCGACGTTCCAGAAGATGGAGCGCCTGGCCCGCGACCTGGCGCGCAACTTTGGGAAGAAGGTGCTCTTCCAGGTCAGCGGCGAGGACACCGAGCTCGACCGTACGGTCGTCGAGGAGATTGGCGATCCGTTGGTGCACATGATGCGGAACGCGCTCGACCACGGCCTGGAGCTTCCCGAGCAGAGGCTCGCCGCCGGCAAGTCCGAGACGGGCACGGTCCATCTGAGCGCGTACCACCAGGGGAGCAACATCGTGGTCGAGCTCAAGGACGACGGACGGGGCATCAACCCGGACTTCATCATGAAGAAGGCGATCGAGAAGGGTGTTGTGGCCGCCAACGCCACGCTCTCCACCGAGGAAATCTACGCTCTTCTCTTCGCGCCGGGGTTTTCCACTGCCGAGAAGGTCACATCAGTCTCCGGCCGCGGCGTCGGCATGGACGTTGTGAAGCGCAACATCGAAAAGCTCCGCGGCAAGATCGAGATCCAGTCGGCGATCGGGCAGGGGTCGACCTTCCGGATAAAGCTCCCGCTCACCATGGCGATCATCGACGGCCTCGTCGTGAGGGTCGGCGCCGACAAGTTCATCCTGCCCTGCACCTCCGTGCAGATGGCGCTCCGCCCAACTCGGGAATCCATTTCAACGGTCCAGGGCAAGGGCGAGGTGCTCGAGCTTCGGGGCCGTATCCTGCCGCTGCACCGGCTCCACCGCCACTTCGGTATCCCTGCGGATTTCCAGAACCCGTGGGACGGGATCGTGGTGATCGTGGAGCACGCCGGACGGACGTCCGCGCTTCTCGTCGACCAGATGGTCAGCAAGCAGGAGGTGGTCATCAAGAACCTTGGCGCCTTCATGCAGGGACTACCCGGCGTAGCCGGGGGCGCAATCCTGGGTGACGGGAACATAGCGCTCATCCTAGACCCGACCTCGCTCCTGCAGGCCGCCTAAAGATCAAGAAAACGAACAACCCTTTTCGCCATGCCCGAATTTGCCCAGCCCCCCTCGATCGAGCAAGTCTGCCGGAAGTCCCTGAGCCTTCCCTGCGCGCCCTCCCTTCTTCCGCGGCTCGCGTCGGCCTTGCGCAGCGACGACAGTTCCTCGTACGAGATCGAGCGGCTGATTTCCCTCGATTCCTCGCTTGCGGCCGCGACCTTGCGGCTCGCGAACTCGGCGGCGTTTGGCCGCGGGGGAATCGACTCCCTGGAGGGGGCCATCCTTCGCCTTGGCGCCAAGGAGATCTACCGTCTCGCCGCCCTGGTGCTGGTGAGCCGCTGGGAGACCGGCTCAAGCTCGCTCCTTCGTTGGGAGCCGGGAGACTTTAGCAGGCACGCCCTTTGCGTTGCGATCGCCGCTGAGGTCCTCGCGGAGGCGACCGAGCGTCTGGATCCCCAGACCGGCTATACGGCCGGCCTGGTATGCGATCTTGGCAAGCTTGCGCTCGCGCATTCCTGCGCCGAGTTCTATCCGGCGGTGCGTTCCGACTGCGCCGAGAAGAAGTGCACCTGGGAGGAATCTGAGAAGAGCGTCCTTGGCTACTGCTGCACCGACGTGAGCGAGCGCCTGCTCAAGGCGTGGAAGTTCCCGAGCACCTTTGTGGGGGCCGCCCAGTTCATGATGCGCCCGAATGAGGCGCCCGCGGAGGTGGTGCCGCTGCTTGCGCACCTGCATGCCGCGAAGTACCTGGCCACCTCGCTGGGGCCGGGAGTCACCGAGGACGGCTTTCTATTCTCTCTGCCGGGCAATTTCCTCCGCGAGTGGGGTTTTACCCAGGAGATGCTCGAGGAGGCGATGCCGGTCGTGCTGAGCCGCGCCGTGGACCGCCTGGGAGAGAAGCTCTCAACGGGTCCTGTGGTGAACTAAGGTCCCGCCGCAGTCGGGCGGCGTTGCCGAACCGTCTGCATTTCCCGGCCCTATGCACGGCGGGCACGGGACCAGGCGTTTGGGCCGGCAGCAGCGCGCACAAAGGGCGCTCCAGGCGCATCCGAAGCCAATTAAGGATCCCCTCGCGGTCCCGCGTACAGGGGTGGGGCGGGGGCGGCCTCCTTATCCGGCCGCGCCTCGGGCAATTCCAACCCGGGTCACCCGGCGAGGGAAAGCTGTCCGCTCTCGTTCGGCGTCTTCAGCGTCACGATGCCTGTGCTCATCTCGAGGTGAATGGTCCGGTTGACGGTGCCCCCGACCTCATTGTGGGTCACGTTGTACCCGTTCTTGCTGAGGTACTCCAGGGTCACCTTGGCGTTTCGCTCGCCAATCTTGAATGGATCGTTCCCGCTGATCACGCTTGCCCCGCCGGCCACGAATATGCGGAGCCGGAAGCGCTCCGCCTTCACCCCGACCAAGGCCTTGAAGAAATGGGGAAGTCCGGTGTCCGCGAACATCGCGGGCTGCTTGGCGGCCTTTTCCATGGAGATCGAGGACTCGGGGAGCATCAGATGGAGAATCCCCCCGATCTTGGCCCCGGGGTCGTAGGCGACCACCCCGATACAGGAGCCAAGGGCGTAGGTGCTGAGCACCACCTGTCCGTTGTTCGACACGGCCATGTCCGCGACGCCGATCACGACACGCTGGGCAAAGATGGAAGCGATGGTGGGTGCGCCGGCCATGGATCAGGAAACAGGCAGGCTAGTCGCCAGGTCCGTGGGGTTCTGGAAATGTTCGGGCATGCGATGGAAGGGACAAAGCCGGGAAGGCTTGTGCCCCGGTTTATTAAACGGCCGCCCATGCGCTAACTTGAGCCGCGGCGGGGTGATTTGGGCAAAAATCATTGGCCGGCGCTGCCGTTCCCTCCGGGTCCTTCGGGCGCGCCCCCGGCCGGCGGCGGGAGTTTCACCTTGTGGGATCCTAGCTCCATGGGGCGCTTATAGATACACAAGCAGCCGCTGGTTGATCGGGGTGATCTGGTCGTGGCTCCGGATCTTCGCGATCGTGGAGGTGGCGAGGGGCTGGCCCTCCCCGATGAGCAGGAGGCCGTGAGGGCTGTAGATTCCGCTCGCGAGGACCATTCCGGGCTGGAGCTCGTCCAGCAGGATCTCGCGGACCTGGCGGGGCAGGTGCACCAGGTGCGTCACCTTCAGGAACAGGCGCACGGCCTCCGGGTCGTAGACGGTGCCGGACTTTGCCAGGATCGTGTCGATGGCGGCCTGCTTTGACTGGCCCGACTCGACAAACCCCACTGCTACGGAGAGGCACCGCGCAGGCCAGGGGATGCTCTTGCCGGCGAGGCCGTCGGGATATCCCGTTCCGTCAAAGTGCTCGTGGTGGGCCCGAATGGTCTCTCCCACGTCCGCTCTGGAATCGACGAGCGCCGCGAGCGTCTGGCTGTAGATCGGGTGATGGTGGAGGTTTGCCAGCTCACGCTCCGTGAGCTGCGCGGGGCTGTTCCGGAACGTGCGAAGGAGCTCCCGGGAGACGCCGATAAGGCCGAGGTCCGACAGCCAGGCTGCGGAGCGGAGGGCGTGCCGCTCGCCCTCGGAGAAGTGCTCGGATTCGCTCATCTTGTTTGCGAACTCGACGAGCGCCTTGGCCTGGCCTCCGAGGATCGGGTCGTAGGCCGTCAGGATGCGGCGGCACAGCTCCAGGGAGTTCTCGTAGCGGGCGCCCAGCTCCCTGTTGAAGGTGTCGAGCTTCTGCCTCTGCTCCTCGAGCACCTTGACCTTCTGCTCGAGCTCGGAATTGGCGGTCATCAGCCGTGCGTTGAGCTCCTGCGTCTGCGCCTGGAGGACCTCGTTGCGCACGATCAAGTCATGCCGGTGGAACGCGTTGCGGACGGTCGCAAGGAGCTCCTCACGCAACCACGGCTTGGCCACGAAGCGGAAGATCTCACCCCGGTTGATCGCGTCGACGATCGTCGGAAGGGAGAGCACCGCAGTGATCAGGACACGCGAGGCGTTGGGCCTGAGGCGCCGGCTCTCGATCAGGAAGTCGAGCCCGAGCATCTCGGGCATCCTCTGGTCCGAGATGATGAGCGCAAAGTCGCGCTCCTCCAGAATGGACAGGGCCTTCACCGGGCTTGAGCACGCCACGACGCTGTATTTCTCCCGCTCGAGCGTGAGCTTGAGCGCGTTAAGCACGACGGGCTCGTCATCAACTATCAGTATGGAATCTGACGGGGTCGTCGTCATGAGGGTGCGGCTGTCGCCGAGTTTTCGGGGTGGTGGGCGGCCTCGAAGCGCCCGATGAGATGGGATGCGATCCGGTCGAGCGGAATCTGCACCTGGGCGGCCCCGCACTCCCAGGCGGCCTTCGGCATGCCGTACACTATGCATGAGGCCTCGTCCTGGGCGAAGGTCCTTGCCCCTTTTTCCCGGAGTCGCAGCAGGCCCTCGGCCCCGTCCTTGCCCATGCCGGTGAGCAGGCCCGCGACGGCGTGGGGCGCCGCGCCGCAGTCGGCGGCGGACTTGAAGAGGAGGTCAACGGCAGGCCGCTGGTGCCAGACCGGTGGACCGCCGGTCACCCGGACGCGGTACTGGTCCGTGGCCCACTGGAGAAGCATGTGGAAGCCGCCCGGCGCAATGAGTGCCAGGCCGGGCGCCACCCGGTCCCCGTCGACAGCCTCCCGCACCTCGAGCTCGCACAGGTTGTTCAGGCGGTCCGCAAACGCCTTGGAAAACGTGCCCGGAATGTGCTGGACGATGGCGATTCCCGGTAGGTCTCCAGGCAGGCGCGTAAGGACGTCGCGGAGGGCCTCAGTCCCGCCGGTTGAGGCTCCCAAGAGGATGATCGAGCGCGGGTTGTGTCCGAGCGCGGACGCGCTCCGGGCCGGCCTTGCCGGTGCGGAGCGGAAGGGGTGGGCGGTCTGGCCCCGGCCCTCGGGGAGGTAGGCGCGCACCTTGGCCGCGGCCGCGGCCTTCACCTTTGCGATCAACTGCGCCCCGAGGTCGCCAAAGGAATTGTGGCTGTCCGGCTTGCCGAGGAAATCGACGGCGCCCAAGCGAAGGGCCTCAAGGGTGTAGTCGGAGCCGCGCTGGGTGAGCGAGCTCATCACGATGACTGGCATCGGCCTGCTCTGCATCAGAAGCTTAAGGAATGTGAGGCCGTCCATCCGCGGCATCTCAAGGTCGAGCGTGAGCACGTCGGGCGACAGCTCGCGCAGCCTGTCGCGCGCGACGTAGGGGTCCTCGGCCGTCCCTACGACCTCGATGTCCGGGTCCGCCGCGAGCGCCTCGCTTGCATACCTGCGGACGACAGCGGAGTCGTCGACGATCAGCACACGTATTTTTCGGCCGGGGGACATGGCTTAGGAGGAGGGCGGGCGCCGGTAGGTCGCCGGCTTCACAAGTTCGAGCGGGTGTTTGATCCCGGTGAGGCTCTCCGAATGGCCAACCATCAGGTAGCCTCCGGGCACCAGCCTCCGGGCAAGTTTGTTGACGAGCTCCTCCTGGGTCTCCTTGTCGAAATAGATCATCACATTGCGACAGAATATGATATGGAAAGGGTCCTTGAACGGCGCCTCGCCCTTGAGGAGATTTAGGTACTTGAAGGCCACACGCTCGCGCAGCTCGGGGCGCACCCTGTAGTTTCCTTCCTGCGGGCCTATGCCCCTCTGGAAGTGCGCCTTCAGGGAAGCCGGGGGAAGGCGCGCCACGACCTCGTCGCGGTAGATCGCGGCCTCCGCCTTCGCGAGGATGCGATTTGAAATGTCCGTGGCCTCTATGTGCCATGGCCAGGTCGACGCCTTCAGGCCTTCGGCGAGGGTCACCGCAAGCGAATAGGGTTCCTCGCCGGAGGAGCAGGCCGCGCTCCACGCATAAAATCGCTGCCAGCGCTCGACGCGGTTTCGCTCGATCATCTCCGGCAACACCCGTTCCCGCACGAAGTCGAAGTGCGACGACTCGCGGAAAAAGAATGTGTGGTTGGTCGAGATGGCATCGATGAGATGGGAAAGCTCGTCCCCGGATGACGGTCCTTTCAGAAGGCTGCAGTACGCGCCGATCGAATCTAGCTGCGTCGCACGCAGGCGTTTGCCCAATCGTGCGCCAACCAACTCCCTTTTCTCAGGGCCCAGCTTTATCCGGCTGTGCTCGTAGACCAGGGTGCATATAAACTCGAACTCACTATCCCTCATGAGGTTTGTCCCCACCGATATCGGCCCAGTGCGCCATTAATGAAGCGGCTTAGTCAGGCCGGCGGGAATTTGGGGCGATGGGGACGGATGCGGCAAAATTTACCGGGCTTTGACCCGGTTAAGGCGCCGTATCAGCGGAAACCCGGGGACATTCGCGCCCCGACATGTTTATTTCACTGGAATCTAGGGGGATGGGAAAGCATCGGGGCGAATGGCACGAACCGTGTTACTCCCCGTCCGAACATGATAGACCCGATCTTCCAATCCGACAATTATCAGTTGTCCCGGAAGCTATTGGATGCAGCGGCCCTTCGGCAGGAGGCCATCGCCTCCAACATAGCCAACGCCGAGACGCCGGGCTACCATCGTCTCGACCTTTCCCCGTCGTTTGCAGAGCAGCTAAAGTCGCGGATGGCGGCGGGCGAGCTGGTCGGGTCGGACGATTCGCTTCGCCCGACGCTCTCAGAGGACACCCACGCGCGCAGCGTGCGCCCGGACGGCAACTCGGTGGAGATCGAGCACGAGCTTTTGGCAATGAACAAGAACTCGGTGGAGTTCGACTACCTGACCGAGGTCGTGTCCCACAACATTAAGCAGCTGAAGCTGGCCATCACGGGCCAAGGTAGCTGAGGACGCCCATGAACATCATCTCAGGCATAGACATCACGGCCGGCGCCCTCTCAGCACAGAGGATGCGCCTAGACATTGTCGCGCAGAACATCGCCAACGCAGAGACGACCCGCACGGCGAGCGGCGGTCCCTACCAGCGCCAGGTCGTTTCGTTCGAGACGGAAATGATCAAGCAGGCCGGCGGCCAGTCCCTTCAAAGCGTCAGGGTGTCGGACATCTCCGCGGACAAGACGCCCGGACAGCAGGTCTACAACCCCCAGCATCCCGACGCAGGGCCCGATGGCATGGTGCAGATGCCCAACGTCAACCTGGCCTATGAGATGGTCGACCTGATCACGGCGTCGCGCGCCTACGAGGCGAACCTAGCCGTGGCCAAGAACGCCAAGACCATGGCGATGAAGACCCTGGAAATTGGCAAGTGAGCCTAGCCCCCGCCTGAACGACCCACCCCTCGCATGTCCACAATAAGCTCCATTCCCCCGTCGCTGGCAGCCATGCCGACGCCCCTCACCGATCGGATTCAACCCAGCCAGCTCTTCAATGCGGGCTCCGCGAACGGCCTCCAGGCGGGTCAACCCCCGGGGGACGGGTTCGGCAAGATGCTCGATGGGCTTGTCTCCACGGTCGATGCAAAGCAGGTGCAGGCCGACAGCCTCACCAAGAAGGTGCTCCTCGGCGACACCGACCAGCTGCACCAGTCGGTCATCGCGATGCAGGAAGCCTCCGTCTCTCTCAGCCTCATGGTCCAGGTCCGCAACAAACTCGTGGACTCCTACCAGGAACTGATGCGCATGCAGGTTTGAAGCCACCGAACTGAACTAACCGGATGAAAAATTTCACAAACTCACTGCTCGCCCTCTGGAAGCAGCTTGGCCTGAACCAACGGGTGTCCCTGGTCGTGGCGTCGGTCGCCGTCGCCGCCGGGATGACCGTCCTCGTCATATGGGCGCGACGACCCGACATGCAGCTGCTCTATGCCCGCCTGGGGGACAAGGACTCGGCCGCCATAATCGGGTACCTCGAGTCGCAGAACATCCAGCACGAGGTGACCGCGGGCGGGACCGCCGTCAAAGTCCCCTCTGACCAAGTGTACAAGCTTCGCATGGATTTGGCCAGCAAGGGCTTGCCAGGCGGGGACGGGGTCGGATTCGAGATCTTCGACAAGGGCCAGTTTGGCCTCAGCGACTTCGTCCAGCGCACCAACTACCTCAGGGCCGTGCAGGGCGAGCTCGCCCGCACGATCACCCAGCTGGCGGGCGTGCGCGCGGCGCGCGTCATGATTGTCCAGCCCGAGAACCGCCTCCTTCTCACCGAGCAGGGCGTCAAGGCCACGGCCTCGGTCTTCGTGGACATGGGTGGAGGCAGGCTAGAGATAGAAGAGGTCAACGCCATACGGCACCTCGTGGCCAATTCGGTGCAGGGCCTTTCGCCGGACCAGGTGGCCGTCGTCGACAACAGGGGGCGCGTGCTCTCTGAGGAGCTTAAGCAGGACCCGACCCTCGGGACGGCATCCTCGCAGGTGCGCTACAAGCAGCAGGTCGAGGATTATCTGGGAAAGAAGGTGGAGACGATGCTCGCGGCCGTGATCGGCCCGGGAAACGCGGTTGTTCGTGTCTCGGCCGACATCGACACGGATGCCACCACCGAGATGTCGGAGAAGTACGACCCGGAGGGCCAGGTGGTCCGGAGCCAGACCGTTGTCGAGGATGTCAACAGCTCTTCGGAGCAGCGCACCACGGGCGGCGCGACTGGGATCAGCGCGAACGTGCCCGAGAAGGCCGCGGCGAACGAGGCCCCTGCGCGCCCGGTGTCGGTCACCGAGCAGAATAGAAAGAACCGCGTGACCAACTACGAGATCAACCGGGTCACGACAAACATTACCCGCAACCCGGGGGCCATACGCAATGTGACCTGTGCGGTGTTCATAGCCCCGCGCGTCACGCCCGGCGCGGTGGGAGCGGACGGGAAGACGGCCGGGGAGCCCCAGGTGCAGAAGCGCACGCCCGAGGAGCTAAGCGCCCTCAGGCAAGTGGTGGTGAACGCGCTGGGACTCAAGCTCGCCGCGGGCCAGTCGCTCGATTCGATCGTGGCGCTCCAGGAGACGACCTTTGCCGCCGAACCTGTCTCCCAGCAGGTTCAGGCGATCCAGAGTGAGAACCGGATGCAGGGATGGGTGGAGGTGGCGAGCAAATGGTCGGCCGTCATCGGTGCCGCCGCGGTCCTCCTCGTGTTCATGAGGATTCTTTCCAAGCAGAGGCCCGAGCCCGTCCCGGTCGAGATCCTCTCTATGTCGCCGGACCTGGCGGCCCGCTCCCTCCAGAATGGCAGCTCGATCACGCCCGACATGCTCAACCAGCTGATCCGCCAGAAGCCCGCAAACGTGGGAACGGCGCTCCGCGAATGGGTCGGGTCCCCCGCGGCCAAGAACTGACCCCAAGACATCCCTATACCCATGGCTGACATCGACTACACCAAGCTAAGCCGCCAACAAAAGCTCGCGATCTTCCTGATCTGCGTGGGCTCGGAATCCGCGGCCGAGGTCCTCAAGCACTTTGACGACAACGAGGTGGAGGTCATCTGCCGGGAGATGGCGGGCTTCCCGATGGTGAGCGAGTCCGTGATGAAGCAGGCCCTCGAGGAGTTCGCGGGCGTCGTCGCCACGAGCGCCAGCTCGTTGCTCGGCGGGATGAACTACGCGCAGCGGGCCCTCGAGATTGCAAAGGGCGACTACAAGGCGTCGTCCATCCTGGGGCGGGTAGGGCCGGTCGGGACCTCCGTCGAGGTGATCAAGGAGATCTCAGAGATGGAGGGCCGCCAGATCTTCAACCTGATCAAGCAGGAGCAGCCCCAGACGATCGCGTTCCTCCTTTCCTACCTTGATCCGGCAAAGTCCGGCGAGGTTTTCGCCCTCCTGGGGCCCGAACTGCGCGAGGAGGTGATCGAGCGCCTGGGAACGATCGAGTCGACGTCGCTCGACCTGGTAAGCAAGATCGTAAAGTCCCTTGGCAAGCATTTCGACAGCAAGGTAAGGCCGTCATTCCACCACAGCGGCGGCATCCGCGCCGTCGCAGGCCTGCTCAACACCCTGGAAAAGGAGATGTCCAAGACGCTCCTGACCCGGCTCGAGGAGCGCAATTCGACCCTCGGGGCGGCAATCCGCAAGAAGCTCTTCAGCTTCGAGGACCTCAACAGGCTCACGGCGGCCGACCTGCAGCGCGTGCTCCGCGAGGTGGACACCAGCAACCTTGCGATCTCGATGAAGTCGGCGAGCGAGACCCTCAGGGAAAAGATCTACGCGGGCCTCTCGAAGCGCGCCGCGGAGGGCCTGAAGGAGGAAATAGACCTGCTCGGGCCGGTGCGGCTAAAGGACGTAGAGGCCGCCCAGGACGTCATCATCCAGGCCGTGCGCAAGCTCGAGGAGGAGGGCCAGATCTCGCTCGATTCCGATTCCCAGGCGCTGGTCGCCTAGTCCCCATGCCCGCCGAAGCCTCAAAACAGAGCCGATACCCGGGGCGACCTGCCGGCCGGGAATAGGTGCGACCAAGCCATGGCTCTCTCCAAGCTCATCGCCTTTGACCGGCCGCTCTCGGGTGCTGTCGTGCCCGGCGGCACGCGGCGTGTGTACACGGAGTCCGAGATGACGGACCGCTCCGAGGCGGCGTACCGCCGCGGGGTCGATGCGACCCGCGAATCGGCGGACCAGCAGATGGTGGAGTTCAGGCACGACATGGAGCAGCTGAGCGAGGGCGTCCTGAAGCAACTGAGTGCCCTTGAGTCCTCGCTCCTTGCCGAGATCCGCGAGGCCCTGCCCGTGCTCGCGGTCGAAATTGGCCGGCGCCTTCTCTCCGGGTACGAGCCCCCGGCCGACGTCGTCGCCCGGCTGTGCCTCGAGGCCTTGGAGCAGCTCTATCCCGAGCGCGATGGGCTTGAGCTGTCCCTCTCCGAGCGGGACACCGAGCTTCTCAATTCACTCAATCCGGACTGGCTAAAGCGTTACCCGAACCTGCGGATCCGCGCCGACTCCTCGCTCACCCCGGGGGATTGCCAGGTGCGCAGCCGGTTTGGCCTCACTGATGCCAGGCAGGCCACGAAGCTGGCGACCCTCAGCCACCATTTAACCGGGGCCTAAGCCGTGACCGACTCCCTAGCCTCCACCATCGACGTCCTCCGCACGAGGGTCCGGCACATGCCTGCGGTCCAGCGCGTCGGCACGGTCACGGGTGTCGCCGGCCTCATCATCGAGTCGGAGGGGCCCAATGTCGGGCTGGGTGAGCTCTGCATCGTGCGTTCGCAGCGGACAGACTTTTCACTGCGCGCCGAAGTTGTGGGGTTCCGGGAGCACCGCGTCCTTCTCATGCCGCTCGGCGACACTTCGGGCCTGCATGTGGGCTGCGACGTCGCTGCCGACGACAGGCCACTCCTGCCCCGGACCGGTCCCGAACTGCTGGGTCGCGTGCTGGACGCGCTGGGGAAGCCCTTTGACGGGCTGGGCATGATTCCCGTCGACCGCATGGAGCATAGCTCAAAACCCCCGCATCCGCTTCGCCGCCAAAGGATACTGGATCCTCTGGCCACGGGAGTCCGTGCCCTGGACGCCTTCACTCCGATGGGGCGGGGCCAGCGCATGGGCCTCTTCGCTGGATCCGGAGTCGGCAAGTCGACGCTGCTTGGGATGATAGCCCGGGGCTGCTCGGCCGACGTGGTCGTCGTGGGGCTGGTGGGCGAGCGCGGTCGCGAGGTGCGCGAGTTCATCGAGAAGGATCTGGGCCCCGAGGGAATGAAACGCTCGGTCGTTGTCGTGGCGACCTCCGACACATCGGCCCCCCTGCGCCTTCGCGCCGCGTTTACGGCCACCGCAATCGCCGAATCCTACCGCGACCAGGGCAAGAACGTGATGCTCATGATGGACTCGGTGACCCGGTTTGCCATGGCGCAACGCGAGATTGGGCTGGCCATAGGTGAGCCTCCGGCGACCCGCGGCTATACGCCGTCGGTGTTCGCCATGCTTCCGAGGCTCTTGGAGCGGTCCGGAACCGGCGAGGTGGGCTCCATAACCGCACTCTACACGGTCCTGGTCGAGGGCGACGACATGAACGAGCCCGTGGCCGATGCCGTCCGAGGCATCCTTGACGGGCACCTTGTGCTTTCGCGCTCCCTGGCCCATTTCAACCACTATCCGGCCATCGATGTCCTTGAGAGCGTGAGCCGCCTCTCCCGCGACGTGTGCTCGCCCGAGGAGCTCGAGTCCGCCGCCCTAGCCAGGGAGCACCTGGCCCTCTACCGCAAGAACGAGGACCTCGTTTCGATTGGCGCCTACCAGAAGGGCGTCAACTCGGAGCTAGACCAGGCGATAGCCATGCAGGCGCCGCTTCGCAAATTTCTCCGCCAGGGGGTTAACGAGCTGACCCCGAGGGCGGAATCCTTCGCCCAGCTCAGAAAGGTCATCAAGCCATGAAACGATTCAGCTTCCCGCTGCGGCCCGTGGCCGTAATCCGAGCTCACCGCGAGCTGCGTGCTAAGGAGATCTTTGCCACCGCGATACATGCCTACGTTCTGGCCGAGGAAAGGCTGGCGACCACGCGTATGAGGATAACCGACCTTGAAGAAAGGCTTTTTGCCGGGCGCGGTGTCCGCTTTCTCGCAAACGAAGCGGCCGGACTGTACCGGGGCTACCGCGCTGAGCGCCAGATGGAGATCAAGGTTGAGCGGGAGGTTATAGAGGCGCGTGCCGACATGCAGAAACGCCGTGAGGAGTACCTCGAGGCCCACAGAAACCTGGATGTGGTAAACCGGCTCGAGGAAAAGGCCCGGGTTAGGCATCGCGCCGAGGGACTCCGGCAAGAGCAATCCCAGATAGATGAGTTCGCGGGTTACGCCGCGGCTCGCAGAACCGTACTTTCATGACAAAGCTCATACAAAATCCAGCCGTGGTGGCCGCGCTCGCGGTCGTCTTTGGCGTCCTCGCGGGCATTGTCCCGCTCTGGCGGGCAGGCGACCGCCTTGTAACGCAGGCGATTGCCGCCCATGTGCAGACGGCCAAGGCCGGCAAGGTCCAGGGATGGGATTTCTGGACGATCGAGGTCGACAACCTTGCCTCCGAGCTCAAGGACGAGAAGGCGCGCCTTGCCAAGCAGTCCGAGCTGCTAGACCAGCGGGCCGCGCGCATCGCAGGAGAACAGCAGGAGCTCGATAAGGTCCGCACGAGCATCGAGGAGATGCGCAAGGAGATAGCCGAGAAGGTGATCGAGATTCAGGCCGACGAGGGCAAGAACCTTAGGGCCCTTTCCCAGACCTACGCGAATCTCTCGCCGAAGGCCGCTGTCGCCATCATCCGGGAGATGGACGACGTGACCGTGGTTAAGATTCTGTACCTGATGAAGCCCGATGTCGTGGCTCCTATCTTTGAGGAGATGAGCAAGACCAGCGATAAGGACGGGCTGCTCTCCCGTCGAGCCGCCGTGATCTCCGAGAAGATCCGGCTCATGAAATCCATGAAGACCGGGTCCAACCCTTAACGATCGAACGCGCACGCGCCACGGACGGCGCATCGGGATTCCAAGGATGGAAGACCACCTATGACCACTTCCATACCCGCACCCCTTCCGAACTCGTCGTCGAGCGCCGACAATAGCACGCCGGCCACGGGCATCGACACTCTCATCTCATCCCTGGGCAACCCGGCTCAAGGCGGGGCCGCCAACCAGGGATCGGCCTCCGATTTTGGCACGATGCTTGATGCGTCCTCCAGCCAGCCTCCAAGCAACACCCCGGCGGCTGGACAGACCCCGGCCTCGGCTGCCGAGGGAGCATCGGAAACCACCACAAACGAGGGCAAAGCTGACTCGTCGGCGGAGAAAACCGACCCGCAGGAGCCTTCGACCAGCCCGATGGGCTCCAAGCGAGACGTCGCTGAGGCGGTCGCATCCATGCTTTCTCCGCTTTGGATCCAGTCCCTGCCACCGCAGCCCCTCGTGGCGCCCGTTGCGGGCGGCGCCGGGGGGAAGGCCCCTGCAGGGGGCCCCGTGGCCACGGGATCTGGAACGCCGGCGGCCCCCGTCCCGGATTCGGCCGTTCAGGCGCCCCTGGGAAACAACGCAATCGTGGCGAGCTTGCCCGGACTCTACGGCAAGCTTTCGGCCGCGATGAACGCCTCGCTCGGGGTGGCGTCCCCGACTTCTCCTACGGGTGCCCCCGCCGCCGGGGGCAAGGGTCAAAAGCCAACCAGCCAGGGCATCCTGCCGGCGGTCGGCGCAAGCCTCTCGGCGCCCGCAGCCCCCGCCGCGGCCTCCGCGCCCTACACCGCTTCCAGGCACACGGAAAATTTTGCCGGGGATGGCGGGCCGAATGACACGGCCCCTGTTTCGCCCCAAGCGTCCCTGAAAAAAAACTTTGTAGTGCCTGAAGAACAGGATGTTAACAGCGGTAGGCGGGGCGATGGCATCGGCATTGCTAAAGCCAGTGCAAATATGCCAGCGCCGTCCACAACAAGCCATCCGACCGGTGTGTCCCCAGAGGTCACGCCTTCCGCCTCGCCGTCCGTGGCGGCGTTCAGTGGGGCATTTGCCTCCCCCTCCCAGGTCCCCGCGGCACCGGCCGCCATCACTCCGACTTTGGCCCCCGTCCTCGCGCTCCGGGCGGTGGAAACGGTCCTCAATGTAGTGGACGCGCAGCAGGTGGGCTCCGGGCAGGGTGGTGCGGTCAAGCTCGACTTCAACTTCGGGGGCGAGGCTCTCGCCGTCCACGTGCAGATGCGGGGTGGCGAGGTGCACACCGAGTTCAGGACGAATTCAACGGAACTTCGCTCCGCGCTTTCCAGCCAATGGAATGTGGCGGCGGGGCAAAGGGATGCCGATGGCGTCAGGCTCGTCGAGCCGGTCTTCTCGTCGGCCCAGGGTGGATCGAGCACCGCAAACGGCAATTCGGCGAACACCAACCTCTCCTTCCAGCAGCAGGGCTCCCAGCAGCAGGCCTCGTCAGGCCCCCAGCAGGGCGCCCTTCGTTCCGTTCGGTCCGCGGCTCCACTGCCCGACTCCGAGGACCCCGTCCTGGCCCAGCCGGCCTTCCATCCCACATCCCAACACCTGGCTGCCGTAGCCTAAAGCACCATGGCCATCTCGTCCACGACAAGCACCTCCTCAACCGCCGCGACGCTGGCGAACCTGAGCTCGCCGACCACCTCGAGCTCCTCTGCCACCAACCCCCAGCAGACTCTCACGGCCCAGGACTTCATGCAGCTCTTGACGGTCCAGATGGAGAACCAGGACCCAACCACTCCCATGGACAGCAACGAGGAGATGCAGCAGATCGTGCAGATCAGCTCGATGCAGAACATGTCGACGATGTCTGCCGACTTGACGCAGATGACGGCCAGCCAGACCTGGTCGTTAGCGAATTCCTACCTTGGCCGCCAGGTGACCCTAAACGACACGAACGGCAACCCGGTCGCCGGGCAGATCACGGCAATCAACACGAGCAGCTCCACGCCGACTGTTCAGGTCAACGGCACCTACTATCCGCTCACGAGCCTCACGAGCATCCAGCTGGCGACGACATCCGCCTCCGGGGTGTCGACGTCCGCCACAACGACCCCCTCTACAACAACTCCAGCAACAACGACCCCTGCGACCACGACCCCGGCGGCCGCGACATCCACTGCGTCGACGGTCACCCCGACCTCGATCGCCTCCTCAATCGTCAACGCAATCCTGCCCTCCAACTAAACAGACCTTAACTCAAAAAAAAGAACATGTCCCTCATCGATACATTAAACACCGGCGTCAGTGCCCTGAACGCCTTCAGCACGGGCCTCGACGTCGTCGGCAACAACATCGCGAACGTCAACACCATCGGCTATAAGAGCTCCAGCACGTCTTTCGAAGACAGCTTCAGCAACACGCTTCAGAGCTCCTCGCCGGCCACGGGGACCTCGTCGAGCACCGCTCCGATCCAGGTCGGGACGGGCGTGGAGGTCGCCGGGACCGCGACGAACTTTGCCCAAGGTGCGCTCACGAGCACCGGGGTGGCGACCGATCTTGCCGTTTCGGGCAACGGGTTTTTCATCGTCCAGGATCCCACGACCCTGAACCAGTTCGCGACCCGCGACGGTGAGTTCACCGTCAACAGCAGCGGCTACCTTGTGACCCAGAACGGCCAGGAGGTGATGGGTTACACCGGAGGTTCGAGCGCCACGCCTCTTGGCACCACGGTTGGACCGGTTCAGGTCGGGCAGAACCCGCCCACAGGCACGAGCCTCCAATCGGTCACGATCGATTCCTCAGGCAACGTCATCGAGGCCTACTCGAACGGCACGACCGCGATCACCAACAAAGTTCTCCTGCAGAACTTCGGGAACACCTCGGCGCTCCTGAACAACGGAAACAACCTCTACACGAACCTGACCGCCGCGGACCCGCTTGGGGGAGGCGTCCTGGCAGGGAGCAACACCGCGGGCACGAGCGGACTTGGCAATATCCAGTCTGGCTCCCTCGAGTCCTCGAACGTCGATCTTACTCAGGAGTTTTCAAACCTGATCACCATGCAACGCAGCTTTCAGGCGGGAGCCCGCCTGATCACCGTGTCGGACACGGTGCTCGACGACATCGTGAACCTTAAGAGGAGTTAATAACTCAACCTGGGGGCAGCTAAAGGAGAACCCCTCCGGTCGGTCGCCCAAGGGCGCCCCGGAGGTTCGATCCCCGGCAGTCCCGCTCCCCAGAAAATCTAAAACACCGTTCCACCATGGCCGCGAAAACAGAGGCAAAAGAACCGAAGGAGGCGCCCGCGTCACAAGAAAAGTCCGCCGCACCAGCGGAGGCACCCGCGGCGGGTTCCCCGCCCAAGGGCTCGGCCCTGAAGGCGTGGCTGCCGGCCATCGCGGCAATCGTGCTCGCACCCGCGGGCAGCTTCGCCGTCTCGCAGTTCGTCCTCCTTCCCCGTATGCAGCAGAAGCTCGCCGCCCCTGTCGTCGAGCGTGGAGCCGCAGACAATGCGTCGGCGCCCACTGCGGATGAAGGCGGGAAAAAGGACTCCAAGGACGAAAAGGCCGGCGGTGCCGCTGCATCCAACTACGAGTTTAACAATGTCGTCGTCAACCTGGCTGGCACCATGGGCACCCGTTACCTGAAGACGAGCTTCGTGGTCACCGCGGCCGACAAGAGCGGCAACATCAAGACAGTCTTCGACGGGCAGAAGGCTAAGCTAACGGATATCACGCTTAACGTGCTGTCGTCACTTACCCTAGCCGACCTCGAGGAGCCGGGGGCAAAGAACGTGCTTCGCGAGAAGCTTGTGGCGGCCTACAATCAGGCCCTGGACAAGCGTGTCGTCGACCAGGTGTATTTCTCGGACTTCGTCATCCAGTAAACCGACCTGCCAATGGCCGACGACCCCGAAAAGCCCGCATCCGATTACCTCGATCAGTCGGAGATCGACAGACTTCTCCAGCAGAGCGTCGAGCAGTCGGCGCCGAAGTCGATGCTCATTCACGCGAATGGGCGGCGTGGCGACGCGGGGGCGGCGGCGAAGGTCGAGGCCTACGATTTCAGAAACCCGGTTTTCCTGTCCGAGGTTGAGCTCAGGCGCCTGAGGCTCATGCACGAGGACTACATCCGTTACCTGAGCGCGCGCCTCTCGCTGTTTCTTCGCATGGAGTTCAGCCTGAAGATGGCAAAGCTCACCACGGTCACGTATTCCAAATTCACTGAATCGCTGCCGAGCCCGACCCACATCTGCCTGTTTAAGGCCGATCCGCTTGTGGGAGTTGGAGTGCTCGACATAAACCCCAGGCTCGCCCTGACAATCGCGGACCGGCTCCTCGGCGGGCACGGCCACTCGGTCAAGGCGGAGCGGTACCTCACCGAGATCGAAATGGCGCTCCTGGAGGACGTCATCATGATCGTCCTCGAGGAGTGGTGCGGCCAGTGGAAAGTGGAGCAGGACCTCCATCCGCAGATCATAGGCCACGAGAACAACGGCCGGTTCCTGCAGACGTCGCCCAAGGATGCGATCGTGCTCGCCCTGGCGCTCGAGGTGAACTTCTGCGATTGCTCCGAACAGATCCAAATCGGGGTGCCCTATTACACCATCGAGCCGCTTATCAAGAAGATGCAGGCCAGGTGGCACAAGGACACCTCCGTCTCCACCGTGGCCAAACAGGCAAACTGGCAAAAGGCGTACGACCACATTAAGATGCCCGTTCGGGCCGAATGGGACGCGCTGTCACTCTCGCTGCGCGAGGTTAACAGCCTGCAGGTCGGGGACGTGGTGGAGCTGCCGTCGTCCCTGATGCAGGACACCCGCATCCTCCTCAACGGGAGCCACAAGTTTTCCGGCACCGTCGGTCTCGATACCGACCGCGTCGCAGTCCAGATAACCCGAAAAATTTCCCCGACGAACGAGGAATCAACCCACCGCCTAAAATGATGGAAGAAAAAACACTTGATATCGTCCTCGACGTGAAGGTTAAGGTCACGGTCCAGCTGGGCTCATGCCTGCTGCCGATGCGCGACGTGCTCGAGCTCGCCCCTGGATCCATTGTCCAACTCAACCAGCACGCAAGCGACCCTGTCGGGCTCTACGTGAACGACAAGCTCGTCGCCTACGGCGAGGTCGTCGTGGTCGAGGACAACTTCGGCATAAAGATCACCGAGCTTGTTGGCGGGACCAAGTCATGAGGAGGATTGCCCTCCTTGCCGGCATCCTGCTGCTGGCCCCGCTTGGCACCCGTGCCGAGGACCAGGTGATCTATCCCCGTTCCGCGCCCTCGGCCGGAACGCTGGTGGATAAGCCGGCCTCGGGGCCAAGCCCCGTTCTGCTTGTTGCCGCTTTGATTGCGGCGGGCGCGGGAGGCTGGTTGCTGTGGCGGCAGCGTCGCTCCCCGAAGGGATTCTCGGGAGGGCAGGCGAGGAAGCTCTCGGTCGCCGAGTCGCGCTCGCTGGGCAACCGGCAGTACCTCGTCGTCGCCGACTACAATGGCCGGAAGTTCCTGATCGGGGTTTGCCCGGGCAGGATCGATATGCTCGCTCCTCTCGGGGATGATGCTGAGAGCGCACCATGAGGCCTCTGGTAAAGCAGCTCCTTCCCATCCTGCTGGCATTAGGGCTATTTGCGGCGCCCGCATCCGCCCAGGCTCCTGGCGGCGACGCTTCCTCGCCGCAGGCCGCCACGACGACGAGCAGCCTGCTCTCAAATGCCCCTGCCGGGTCAACCCAGAAGCCGGCCGAGCCGATGCGCCTGTCGATAAACCTCGAGGGTGCAGACCATCCGGCGCAGATGAGCGTCGCGGTCCAGATCGTTCTGATGATGACGCTGCTTTCGGTGGCGCCGTCCCTGGTGCTTTTGATGACGAGCTTCACGCGCATCGTGATCGTCCTTGGTTTCGTCCGCACGGCCCTGGGGGTCCCCGGGGCTCCCTCCAACCAGATCATCATAGGCCTGTCGCTTTTCCTCACGTTCTTCATCATGGGTCCAACCTTTGAGCGGGTTAACAAGGACGCCCTCCAGCCTTACCTTTCGGGCAAGATGGGTTCCTCGGAGGCGATCGACCGCGCCTCGGCGCCGATGAAGGATTTCATGCTCAAGCAGACGCGCACTCGCGACCTGGAGTACTTCCTTGAGCTGGGCGGCTTCGGGCCGACCGCGGTGAAGGACCTTCCCATACGGGTGGTGATCCCGGCCTTTGTGATCAGCGAGCTCCAAACGGCCTTTCAGATGGGCTTCCTCCTCTTCCTCCCGTTCCTGATCATCGACTTCCTCGTCTCATCCGTGCTTATGGCCCTCGGGATGATGATGATGCCCCCAAACGTTGTATCCCTCCCGTTCAAGCTGCTCCTGTTCGTCCTGGTGGACGGCTGGCACCTCATCGTCAAGTCGTTGGTGCAGAGCTTCCTTAACTGACTTTCATACATGAACCCGGAACTCGCCGTCGACCTCTTCAAGACCACGATCCTTTTCGCGCTCTACATCGTGGCGCCCTTTCTGATCACCATGCTGGTGGTCGGCCTGTTGACGAGCCTCTTTCAGGCGGTCACCTCGGTGCAGGAGCAGACCATTACGTTTGCGCCAAAGCTGATCGCGCTTTCCGGACTCGCCATGCTGCTGGCGCCTTGGCTGCTGCGCTCCCTCTCCGAATACACGGTGACCATCTTCGCCCGAATGGCGACGCTGGCGCACTGAGGGCAGCCTGGTCCCCATGACCGTCGGATACCTTCTGACCTGGCTGATGGTGTTCTTCCGCGGCCTGGGCGTGGCGATCCAGCTGCCGATGCTCGCCAACCACGCCCCGCCGGCCCTGCTGCGCGTGGCTTTCGCGGGCTGCATAGCGACGCTTCTCACGGGCCTGGTTCCCGAAGCCCACATGCCCTCGGACGTTTGGTCACTCGCCTTTGCGGCGGGTGGTGAGGTGCTGCTTGGCCTGGCCCTCGGATTCATAGCGCGCATGGCATTTTCTGCCGTCGAAATGGCCGGGCGGTTGATATCCTCGGAGATCGGCATGTCGGCGATCCCAGGGATGGGCGCGCCAGAGATGGGATCGGAGTCGCTTGCGGCGTTCTTCTCCGCCCTTGCTGTTGTCCTCTTCTTTCTCCTGGGCGGGCACCTTGCCGTCCTTGGAGCGTTCGGCAAGAGCTTCCTCCTCGCTCCGCCGGGGGTGCCGGCCCTCGACCACGGGGCGGGAGACCAGATCATCGCGGCGACGTCGCACATGATAGAGCTCGGTCTCCGAATTGCGGCCCCGTTTATCGCCCTGAATTTCCTGGTGACATTGGCTTTTTCAGCCCTAGGGCGGGCGGTCCCGCGAATGAACGTCTTCGTGTTGAGCTTTCCCCTCCGTGCCCTGGTTGGAATGGGCCTCCTTGCGAGCGCGGGCACCTTGCTGGCCCGTTACCTAATCTCCGAATTCGCCTCAATTCCCGAGCAGATGATGCGGCTTTTGCCCATTGGCTGAACGGGAGCTCGCTGAGGGGCGCGCGCCCCTCTTAATCGATGCCTCGTGGCCGCTGTCGCCTGTCGGCGAACATGGGCCGGGTCCCTGGCGGTACCCGCTGGTCTCATTTCCGGGTATGCCCATGAGTCGCAGCCGGCGACGGCTGACGCCTCGACCTCGCTTTTGACGGAAGCCGCCGCTGCGAGCTCAACAGTTTGGAACCCGTGCAAGGGGTCGGGCAAAAATTGCCGTAAAAATTGGACCCAAAATGCTGCAGGTTACGAACACCGTGTCCGCAGAATTCATAAAGGTTTAAAATACTGTAAACCAATAGGATGCAATGCCTGATAATGCCTTGGCATTGGCGTTGCTATTTGCCGGTACGCAATGGCTGATCAAGACAACGACCAAAAGACAGAGCTCCCAACCGAGCGTCACTTAAGTGAGGCCGTTGAACGTGGGCAGATCGCGAAGAGCCCAGAGCTGAACGTGGTCCTTTCGATGGCCGCCGCGATCGGTGTGCTGGCATTCACGTCGCGCACAACGGCCGACAGCCTCGCCGAGTATTCCGTCTCGATCTTCTCCAGCTTCGCTTCAACGCATGTCGACAGCACCACGGTGGTCGCGCAGATGGGAGCGCTCATCTTGGTCGTGGGGAAGGCGCTCGCGCCCGTGCTGGTGGCGACGGTCGGGGCAGCCCTCATCTCGAATGGCTTCCAGAACGGATTTCAGCTCACGCCAAAGGCGCTGGGAATCAAATGGGAGGCCCTGAATCCCGCCAACGGCTTCGGGCGCATTTTCTCAAAGAGCACGCTGGTGCGGTCAGGAATAGACCTGATGAAGCTCCTGGCGATCGGTTCGGCCCTGTACGCCGGAGCGAGGACGTTTTTCCAGGATCCGCTCTTCACCTCGCCGGTCGAGTCGGCCTACCTGGGCCGGTTTCTCTACCAGGCGTCCGTGGCCTTCCTAACAAGGCTCCTGTTCTCCTTGGCCGTGATCGCAGCGATCAGCTACGCCTGGGAGAAGTTCAAGACCTCCAAGGAGCTCATGATGACCCGGGAGGAAGTAAAGGACGACCGTCGAAGCACCGAGGGCAACCAGCTCATGAAGGGCGCCATGCGCCGCATGGCCCGGAGGCTGGTTCAGAAGCAGATGCTTTCGGCCGTGCCGACCGCGGACGTCGTCGTCACCAACCCGACCCACTTCGCGGTGGCCCTAAAGTACGAGCGCGGCAAGGACAAGGCCCCGGTCGTGCTCGCAAAGGGCGACAATCGGTTCGCTCAGCGCATCAAGGCGATCGCAGCGGAGCACGGGGTGCCCGTTGTCGAGAACAAGCCCGTCGCCCGCGTTCTTTTCGCGATGGGCAAGGTGGGCGAGGTGATCCCGCCCGAACTCTACCAGGCGGTGGCCGAGATACTGGCGGTCGTCTATCGCACGCATCGATACTACTTCCACGAACTGAAGGCGCGCCGCCTGGAGGGGACAGCCTAAGCCATGCCTGTCAGCTCCAACAACATCATCACGCGGATACTGGCGCGTGCCGACCTGCTCTTCACCTTCTCCCTTTTTGGGACGGTGCTGCTCCTGGTGCTGCCGGTTCCGCCGGCGCTCATCGACATCTTCCTCGCCCTTAACATCGGAGTCTCGCTGCTGGTTCTTCTGGCCATTGTCTATGTGAAGGATCCGCCGGAGTTCTCAGGGTTTCCGACGATGCTGCTGGCGCTCACCCTTTTCCGGTTGGCCCTCAACATCAGCTCCACTCGCCAGATCCTGGTGCACGGTTTCGCCGGGCACATCATCGACGCATTCGGCCACTTCGTCATCCAGGGCAACTACATCGTAGGAGCGGTTGTTTTCCTGATTCTCGTGGTGATCAACTTCGTGGTCATCACCAAGGGCGCGGGCCGCATCGCCGAGGTTAGTGCACGGTTCACGCTCGATGCACTCCCGGGCAAGCAGATGGCGATCGACGCGGAGCTAAACGCGGGGATTATCGATGAGGCAACAGCCACGGCGCGCCGCGTGAAAATGCAGAAGGCGGCCGATTTTTACGGCGCGATGGACGGCGCCTCGAAGTTTGTTCGCGGCGACGCGATCGCCGGCATCCTAATCACGCTGGTCAACGTCATCGGGGGCTTCGCCATAGGCGTGTTCCAGATGGGCATGACGCTCAGCGAGTCCCTCCAGAAGTTCACGCTGCTCTCCATTGGTGATGGCCTGGTCTCCCAGATCCCCGCCCTGATCATATCCATCGGCGCCGGACTGTTGGTGACCCGGGCCGCGGACAACAACAATCTGGGGACGCAGATCACGGGCCAACTCATCCGCTATCCCCGCGCCATCGGTATCGCGGCTGCGTGCATGGCGATGTTCGGCTTGATGCCGGGGATGCCCATGCTGCCCTTCTTTGGATTTGCCGCCCTGGCGGGCATCCTCGCCCGGTCCCTTAAGTCGGAGGATGACAAGGTCCATCCGGAGGTATCCGCAAAGGGCTCGGGTCCTCGTGGCAAGCAGGGGGCGAAGGGCAAGGCGGGCGAGGTCGCAGGTGGCGCGGTCACGGTGAGCGCTGCCGACAGCGACGTCCGTAAGATGATCGACGTTGATGCATTCGCCATCGAGATCGGCTACGCGCTGCTGCCGCTCGCCGATACGAAGGTCGGCGGCGATCTTCTCGCTAGGGTGACGGGCGTCCGAAAGACGCTCGCCCGGGAAAAGGGGATCATCGTTCCGCCGATTTCCGTGAGGGATAACCTCGAGCTCGAGGCTAACGACTACCGCTTCCTGCTGAGAGGCAGGCTGATAGCAAAGGGTTCGCTGATGCCGGGACGTTTCCTGGCCATGAACGTGGCCGGCAGCAACATCCGCCTGCGCGGCGTTCCGACTCAGGAGCCGGTGTTTAAGCTGGACGCGACCTGGATCGACGAGGCCGAGAAGAAGACCGCCGAGCTGAACAATTTCACTGTCGTGGACCCGTCCTCGGTCCTCGTTACCCATCTGTCGGAGGCGCTCAAGGGCAATGCCCACTTCCTGCTAGGCAGGCAGGATGTCCAGGTGCTGATCGACCATATCAAGGGGTCGCACGCCGCGCTGATCGCCGAGCTCCTGCCCGACCTCGTGACTGTCGGCATCATTCAGAGGGTGCTCCAGAATCTGCTCCGGGAGAACATCGCTATCGTGAACCTGCCGCTCATCCTAGAGGGGATTTCGGATTTTGCCTCGCTGTCCAAGAACCCGGACGACCTTAGCGAATTGGTGAGGAGGCGCCTCGGTCTTTACTTCGTCCCGGAGCTCGAGGTGCGTCCGGGCGTGCTTAAGGCGGTCACGCTTGATCCCCGCCTCGAGCTTGCGCTGACGGCTAAGGTCCACCGCACGCCCACGGAAATCGGGCTCTCGCTCGACCCGGCGACGGGACGCCACCTTCTTGACGAGCTCACCCGGCGGATGGCCGACCTGGTCTCCCAGGGATCGCCCAATGTACTGGTCGTCTCGACGGAGATGCGCCTTCCCCTGAAGCGATTCCTGGAGCCGTCATTCCCCCGCGTAACCGTCCTGGCTTTCCAGGAACTGCCGTCCGCCACGGAGATCGAGAACGCAGGCATCGTGCCCGCACCCGCAAACTTTGCGCGCTCAGAAATCAAGGCTGCAGCCTAAACCCTTTTCATGAATTCCGAATTAAACGCCGCATCAGGCACTTGCTTCAGATTCACCGTTGATTCCGCCGAGCAGGCGGCCCGGGTCATCCGGGAGCGCCTTGGAGAGAACGCCCGCGTCCTCTCGGTGCGCAACAGTGGCGGAGGCGGCCTTCTCGGCCTTTTCTCGGCGCCCAAGCTCGAGGTCATCGCCCAGCTTGTGGCCCCCAAGCCTGCGCCCGTGCCCGAGGCGGAAGCCGAGGTGGGCGCTTCGCGGCAGGCGCGGAGCCGATACGGCCGCACGAACGATTCTCGCCAGCCAAAGACGCTCACCGACCTCCTGCGCAGGTCCGGCTTCTCCGAGAAGCTGCTGCTTCGCCTCTTCGAATCGCCGGCATGGCTCTCGCTCAACGAGATGCCGCTCCATCGCGCATTGATCGAGACGGGACGCCACCTGTGCAATCTGCGCGGGAGCCGCTTTGACCGCTCGCGTCTGACCCGGGCCGCATTCCTTGGGACCCCCGGGGTCGGGCGCACGACGGCCCTATGCAAGTGGCTTGCCGCCGAGGTCTTCCGGAGGGCCAGGAACGGCCACGTCGTGATCGCCGAGTTCGACCGGCCAAACTCGGCCGGACCGCTTCCGGTCTTCTGCGAGGCGATTGGTGTTCCGCTCGCCCATTACCCCGCTTCGACCCGGCCCGCCACGCCGGCCGGGTTCGTCTATTTCGATCTGCCCGGGATGTCCCTGAAGCACGCCTCCGACAACGTGGCTCTGGCGAGCTTCCTCGAGCACGAGCAGATCGAGCAACGGGTGCTCGTGTTGAATGCGGCTTACGAGTCCGGCGCCATGCGCGCGGCCTACGCCGCCGGCCGCGACTTGGGCGCGACCCATGTCGTCTTTACCCATGTCGACGAGGTCGCCCAATGGGGCCGTTTGTGGGACTACCTCCTCGAGGGCGAGCTCGAGCCTCTTTTCCTGGCCTCCGGCCCTTCGCTTACGGGGGACTGCGAGGAGGATGCGCTCGACTCCATTGTCCGGCGCACCCTGCCGATCTCCGAGCCCGATGAGGCCCTGGACCCCGAAGAGGCCGACGACGTTTCAATTTCAACCCTGCACTCCGCAGCCTGACCATGCGATTCATCTTCTTAATAGGGGGCCTGTCCGGGTTTGTCATCGCCGGCGCCAGCAGTTGGTGGGCCGATTGCGGTGCGGGGCGTATCTTTCTCGACGCGGCGTGCGGGTGCCTGACTGGCGCGCTGCTCTTCCGTTGGCTCTGGACCGTCCTTATTCGCGGGTTCCGCGAGACACTTCAACAAAAGCAACAGGCCGCATCCGCGGCCGAAGCCAAAGCAAAAACGTAACTTTTAAACCATGATGCTATGAACTCCGCCGAAGCCGCTCCCTTACCCACCACAGACGCCAAGCCCGCCGGCGCCGCATGGCGTGCCTATGCAGGCGTCGCAACAGGCCCTTTCGATGAAAAGGAGCTGATCGAACGCTTTCTTCCCCTGGTCCGAAACGTTGTGGACCGGATTAAGCTCACCCTGCCGCCGCACATTGACGCCGACGACCTTTACAGCGTCGGCGTGACGGGCCTGATGGCCGCGGTGCGCAAGTACGACCCCGAGCAGGGCAATACGTTTGCAAGCTACGCGTCGATGCGTATCCGCGGAGCGATCCTCGATGAGCTCAGGCGCATGGACTGGTGCCCTCGGAGGACCCGCGCGCGCGCGCGCAAGCTGAAGGAGTCCATAAATGCCCTTGAGCAGAGGCTAGGACGGGCTGCCAACGAGGACGAGATCTGTGGCGAACTTAAGCTGAGCCGCAAGGAGTACGCCAAGTGGCTTGAGGAGGTCCGACCGGTTACTTTTGTCTCACTTGACCACCAAACTGAGGGCGAGGAGTCCGATGGCGCTTCACTCCACGAATTGTTGGCCGATAAGAATGACAAGACGGGGAGCGAAAACCTGGAGAAAGAGGAATTATTGCAACTTCTCACTCAACGGATGACCGATTTACCCGATATTCCACGCAAGATACTAGCAATGTACTACTTTGAAAACATGCGTCTCGCAGAGATCGCGGCGGTCTTCGGCCTGACGGAATCTCGCATCTGCCAGATTCACTCGCAGACCATCCTGGGACTGCGCGCATTCCTCGGACGGGCTCGCAACCGCTGAGGGTCAGCACCGTGCCAACGCATGCTTGTCCTCATCGGAGCCGTCATAGTATTGGGTTCGACGCTTGGCGGTTTCATGCTGGCTGGGGGGAAGCCCCTTGTTCTCCTCCATGTCTCGGAATTCGTTGTCATCGGTGGAGTTGCGGCCGGCGTCCTGATCATAGCTAGCCCGGCCCACGTCCTAAAGGAGATCGTCCACAAGGTTAAGTCTTCGATCTCCGAGAAGTCTGCGGGAAGGAGCGAATTCTTTGAGCTCCTGAAGCTTCTCTATGAGCTATTCATGATGGGCCGCAGGAATGGGCTGATCGCGCTTGAAGAGCACGTCATGGACCCTGAAAACAGTGCGCTCTTCAAGCGGTACCCATCGGTGCTCAACCACCACGAGCGACTGCAATTCCTATGCAATGGGCTGAAGCCTGTCATCGACGGGAAAATCAAGCCCGACCAGCTTGAGGACCTCATGGCGGCGGAGCTCCAGGCCAAGATCCAAGAGTCGGAGCACCCGATCCACATCCTGCACTTGGTTGGCGACTCCCTTCCGGGAATCGGGATCGTCGCAGCAGTGCTGGGCATCATCAACACGATGGCCGCTATTGCCGATGGTCCCGAGGTCGTGGGAGAGCGAGTCGCAGCTGCGCTTACCGGCACTCTGCTGGGCATCTTCTTGGCCTACGGGTTCGTCAACCCGATGGCCAATCGCATCCAGTTTAACAACGCGGCTGACCACCTTTGCCTCAAGTGCATCATGCAGGCCGTGGCCGGCTTCGCCAAGGGACTCGCCCCGCTTACCGCGGTCGAGATAGCCCGTCGCTCGCTCGACAGTTCCGTTCAGCCCGGGGCTGAGGAACTCGAGGTCGCGGTGAAACAACTCGGAAAATAAAGGAGGAACAGCACCATGGCCGGCGGAGCATGGAAGGTTGCATACGCGGACTTCGTGACCGCGATGATGGCGCTATTCATGGTGCTCTGGATCTCCGCGCAGGATAAGAAAATCCTGATAGCGACGTCCCATTACTTCCAGAGTCCGTTCTCCTCTCCGCTGACCGACCACTCGGGAATCATGCCGTTCAACAAGGAAAGCAACAATTCGTCGTCCCCGAACTCGGAGGACAGCGCCGGCAAGGAGAAGCCCGATGACAAGAGCAAGCAGATCGAGCTGAGCTTCCTGAACTCGGTGGCTGCCGATTTCTACCGGCTGCTCCACCTGGACCAGAACCAGGATGAAAAGCCCCTGGACATTCAGGTGACGTCGGATGGGCTTCGCGTGACGCTTTTTGACCGGAGCAAGCACCCGCTTTTCGCGGGAGACACCGCCAAGTTCAGCGATTCGGGCCAGCACTTGATGCAGAGCCTTGCCTGGCTGATCGAGAGGAACCATTTCCGGGTCACGATTGACGGCCACACGCGCTCGACCTTTGTTCCAAAGAGCGAGGATTACAGCGCCTGGGAGCTTTCGTCGGACCGGGCAAACGCAGCCCGCCGAGTCCTCGTCCATTATGCGGTCGACTCGGGCCAGATAGAGCGTGTAACCGGCTACGCCGACACCCGCCCGCTTCCCGGGGAGAAACCCGAGGCGGACGCCAATCAACGCATCACGCTGAGCCTTTCCTTTGCCCCGAAGCCGGGTGAGGAAAAGAAGACCGAACCCCCTCCCGCACCCCTTGCGGACAACCCCATCGCGAACCCATCCGCGTCAACCCGAATTCCACGGTGAAATCCTTCCTAGTAGGCCGAAAGTCCCTTGAGGCGCATGCCCTTCGTCCAGCACACGCTCGCCAAACGACCCTCCAGGTCTCCGGCGTGGTAAAGCCTGCCCCTAACGGGCCGAATGTTGAGGTGATCAAGCAGGGCGACAAGGTTGTGCGCCTGGTGATCAAATGCTCCTGCGGCGAACTGATTGAGATTGAGTGCCTTTACCCGGCTGGGAGCTGACGCCCGCCCTTTGGGGACGGGTCGCGGGCAAGCGCGATCGCTCGTCCCCCCCGGATGTCGCGGGAGATAAGGACGTGTCGGCCGGGAGCAGGAGTCGGCATTAAACCCGTGACCGTGCCGGTGGCGTGCGCCCTGGCCGCGCTGCGGGATCCCGGTCGGCAAGTTTTGCCTCGTCGCATTTGCCGGTGTGGCTTCAGGAAGGGGTTCCGGCTCGCAAACATTTTTAAATAATTGAAGATGAGTGACTAGGGCACGGCAAATGGGCCTTGGCATCACCAGTGCTATTCGTGGGCCAGATGAACATCGGGCTCTACCAAAGCGCAGCCTCCCTCTCCGCCCTGGAGCGTTGGCAGGACGCCGTCGCGCAGAACATAACCTCTGCGCAGACGACGGGTTTCCGTAAGCGCACGGTGGAATTCTCCGGGGAGAACGCGGGTTCGTGGAACCTTAGCCCGGATGGCAAGGTGGGCCCGAACGATGAACAGCAGGCGGTGTTCACCCATACGACCAGTGGCATCAATTTTGTTTCGGGGGAAACCCAGCCGACGGGCCGCGATCTGGACGTGGCCATCCAGGGTCCGGGATTCTTCCAGGTCCAGGCGCCCGACGGCAGCAAGGCCTTCACGCGCAGCGGTGAGTTCCGCATCCGGGCGGACAGAACCTTGGTAACAGGGGGCGACTGCGCGGTGCTCTCGGAAAGCGGCTCTCCCATAACACTGCTCCCCTCGGGCGGAAACATAACGATCAACGCGGATGGCACCATTGTCCAGGGAAGCACGTCCTTAGGCCGCCTCTCCGTGCAGGCGCCGGCCAATCCCGACGCGCTTGTACCGGCGTCGGGGGGCATGTTCACGGCGCCGCCCGAGGCGGGAATGAGCCCGGTGCAGAAGCCGGAGCTGATGCAGAGCTACCTTGAGGGAAGCAACGTTCAGCCCCTCAGGGAAATGGTGGACCTCGTTCTCATTTCCCGCGCCTACGAGGCGAACCAGAAGGTCATAACGAGCACCGACGACCAGATGCAGAAGACGCTCGATGCGCTCGGCTGAGCAGCGCCCCATGAATTCCCCACAAAGTACAACGCAATCACGACTGCAAGGCCGAGCCTGGACTGGGGCCAGGCCGGCCCCAGCCGTTCCCAAGCTTAACAGCAACCACGCGCCATGAACCTATCGCTCTACTCGGCCGCAACCGGCATGGATGCGCAGCAGCTCAACCTGAACCTGATCGCCAACAACCTGGCGAACGTGAACACGCCCGGATTCAAGAAGAGCAAAATCGAGTTCCAGGATCTCCTCTACCAGAGGCCTCGCGTGTCCGGCTCGGACGGCGGCGGAGGCAACCTTGTGCCAACTGGGGTCGAGGTGGGCAATGGAACGCGCATCGCTTCCACGTCAAAGCTCTTCACCCAGGGCCAGCTCACCAATACGGGGCAGCAGCTCGATGTCGCCATCCAGGGCGACGGGTTCTTCGAAATCCAGAAGCCCGATGGCACGCTGGCCTACACGCGTGACGGCTCATTCCAGCTCAACGCCCAGGGTCAGGTCGTGACCACGGACGGCATGCCCGTCCTCAGCGGATTCCAGGCGGTTCCGGCTGGTGGCACCGTGAGCATTGCACAAAACGGCCAGGTCAGCGTTACGACCTCGAGCGGCACCCAGACCTACCGGCTCACCATGACACGATTTGCCAACCCGGCCGGACTCCAGAGTCTGGGAGGCAACCTTTACGCCGAGACGACCGCCAGCGGAGCCCCTGAGACGGGCAATCCGAGCGAGCAGGGGTTCGGGAGCACGATGCAGGGCTACACCGAAAACTCGAACGTCAACATCGTCGAGGAGATGGTCAACCTCATCACGGCCCAGCGTGCCTACGAGATCAATTCCAAGTCGGTGCAGACGTCGGACGAAATGCTCCAGGACGTCGCTAACATGAAGAAGTAGCCATGATGACCCCGCTTACCCATTCCCTCCGCTTTACGATCGCCTGCGCCATGGCGATTGTTCCCATGCTGTCGTTCGCTGCCACGAGCGACAGCACCCCTTCCGACGACGCCATTCCCCTGGCGAAAGACGCGGTCACCGCATCCTTCAAAAACGACCTTTCGGCCCACTATAGCCTCGAGGGCGACCTGAAGGTCGAGATTCTCCGAGCCTGGACGCCCCCGGACCGGCTCGCGCACCGGTGGCAGGTCCAGCTAACCGACTACCCGGCTATCCCATCGGCGTCGATGCTGCTGCATTGCCGGTTCATCGCCGACGACGCCGTCGTGTCGGAGAACATGATCGTGGTCCACGCTGAGCTCTGGCGCGACGTCTGGGTGGTTCGGCAGCCACTGAGCACGGGAGCGACGTTCGATCGGACGCTCCTGGAGAGCCGCAGGGTCGACGCCTTCCGGGAACGCGACGTGGTCCCCATTACCGTCGGTGACGCTTCGTTCATCTTTCTCCGGGGCGTCGACTCCGGCCATTACCTCACGTGGCACGACATCGGCCGCAGGCCCCTCGTCCGCAAGGGCGACCTGGTCGACGTCACGGCAACCGAGGGAACCCTGACCATAACAATGAAGGCGCTCGCCAAGCAAAACGGAGCCCAGGGCGAGGCCGTCACCATGATGAACCTGGAATCCCGCAAAGACTTTACAGCCATTGTCGTCGATGAAAACCATGTACAAATCCGCTTCTGAACGCGTCGTAGCTTCGCTCCTCGCATCCACTTTGCTCGCCTCCTTTGCGCGAGCGGGCTCCATCTGGCCCGTTAACGGCAGCGGGGAGCACGGAATCTATGCCGACCGCAAGGCCTCCCGAATGGGCGACATCCTCACGATCGTGGTGAACGAGACGGTTGCCGCCACGAACAGCCAAAGCACCCAGACCGCGCGTGACTCGTCGATCAGCGACGCCGTGTCGAGCTTCCTCTACCCGACGACGCTGGCGCACAAGGGCAACCTGCCGGTGGTGTCGCTGGCCGGCAAGGCTGCCTACGACGGATCGGGCGCCATCAGCAACCAGCAGAGCCTGGCGAGCCGCGCCGCCGTTCTCGTCACCGACGTGCTGCCCAACGGGAACCTCGTGATCGAGGGCATGCGGGTGGTCACATTTTCCGGGGAAACCCAGTACGTTGTGCTCCATGGAATCGTGCGCGGCGACGACATAGGCAGCGACAACACGGTGCAGTCGACCAACGTGGCCGAGGCCCACGTCGAGTTTGTCGCGGAGGGGGCGATCACCGACTCCCAGAAGCGGGGTTGGCTGGCCAAGCTCTACGAGACTTTCAGGCCATTTTAAGACTCTAATGACAAGGATGTTAAAAAATATTTCGGTGTTCTCGGCCTTGGCCGCCCTGGTGTTCGCTCCAGGCGTTCAAGCCTCCAGGGTCAAGGACATCACAATGGTGGAGGGCGGTCGCGACAACCAGCTGGTCGGATACGGCATGGTGGTCGGGCTTGCAGGCGAGGGCGACAGCAACGCGAACTCCACGCTCCATACCATCCAGAATATCCTTCAGCGCTACGGCATCACGGTAGCCCAGGCCGACATCAAGTCCAAGAACGTGGCCGCAGTGATGATCACGGCCGACATCGGCGCCTTCCTTAAGCCCGGCGCCCGAATTGATGCGACGGTCTCTTCAATGGGTGACGCGAAGACTTTGCAGGGCGGAGTGCTCCTTCAGACACCGCTCCTGGGCGGCGATGGGCGCGTTTACGCCGTCGCGCAGGGGGCGATCGCCATTGGCGGATTCCTGGGCGGCGCCGGCGGCGCGGGCGGATCAACCGTCCAGAAGAACCACCCGACTGTGGGAGTGATCAGCAACGGTGCGATCGTTGAGCGCGAGATCCCGACCCAGTTCGTCCACGACCAGACCCTTCGCCTGCTGCTGCAAAACCCCGACTTCACCTCCGCCTCGCGGATGGCGGAGGCGATCAACGTGAAGTGGCCCTCACAGGCGGAGGCTGTGGACGCCGCGACCGTACAGGTGCACCTCCCTCCCGAATACCGGGGCAGGGATGTGGATTTTATGGCGGACCTTGGGACGATCGAGGTCGATCCCGACACGCTCGCCAGGGTGATCATCAACGAGAGGACGGGCACAATCGTCGCGACGGACACGGTGCGCATCTCGCACGTCGCCATAGCGCACGGCTCGCTCACCATCACGGTGACCCAGAACCTTGGCGTCAGCCAGCCGAACGCATTTTCGAAGACGGGGACAACGACGACGGTTCCGAGCACCCAGACCAATGTGAACGAGGTCAAGGGAGTGTTCATCATCCTCAATGAGGCCCCGACGGTTGAGCGCCTTGCCGCGGCCCTGAACGCCTTCGGCGTGTCGACCCGAGACATGATGGCGATCTTCCAATCGCTCAAGCGTGCCGGCGCGTTGCAGGCGGAGCTCATCATCAATTGACCATGGATGTCTCCGCCATAACCAACCAGGCCAGCTCGGCCGCGTCCCTGGCAGGGGCCGCCAGCCACCCGGATAGGCTCTCCAGGCTTCCCAAGGACCAGCAGATCAAGGCCGTCTCGGGGCAGTTCGAGGCGATCATGCTCCGCCAACTGCTCCAGGACAGCGTCAGCAAGGTCATGGGGGGTGACAGCGGCGGTGCGAGCGGGAGCGTCTACGGGTACCTGATGACGGACGTCCTTGCGAACAAGCTGAGCGAGTCGGGAGGCCTCGGCCTGTCGGCGATGCTCCAGAAACAATTAACTCCGCACACAAACGCCGTGCCTGGTCCGGCGATGGGATCCCCTAATCCGTGAACTTCACCTGGAACCATATAGCGGATTGTCTCCGCCAAGAAGTCGCCGAGTACGGCGCCCTTTACCGTTTTTACGAGGATCAGCAGTCCAGGCTTTTCTCCCAGGACGCCGACGCCGTCCTGCGCATCAGCGGGGACATCGAGGTCCAGGTGAGGATCCTCCACGAGTGCCGTCGCCAGCGCGAGGCCACGGTTGTGGGCTATGCGGGTGCCAACGGGCAGCCGTCGGGCGCCACGATCCGCTCGCTTTTCGCCACATTTCCGCCGGATGCGTGCCCGCTCATCGAGGCGCTGATAAAGGAGATCAACGTGCTCATCCACCGGGTCCGCAGGATCGCACGGCACAATCATATGCTGCTCGCTCGAACGGTCGAGCTGCGCCAGCAGCTCCTTCGGCAGCTCCTGCCAGGGGCCTTCAGTCAAACCTACTCTCCGAAGGGCCGGCTTTCTATGAAGTCATCGAGCCCCATGGCCGCACTGCGGACCTGCGGCTGATCCGGACTCAATTCAATCATGTCGTCCACCCTTTCCAGTCTGTTTAACACGCTCGGTACGTCGGTGCAGGCGCTCAATGCGCAGAGCTATGCGATGAACATCACGGGCAAGAATGTCGCAAACCTGGACAACCCCGATTATGCGGACGAAAGCGTGCAGTTTGCGAGCGGCGGCGGCGAAACCGGCGACGGCGTCTCGATCATAGGCGTGAGCTCCGCCCGCAGTGCGCTGCTGGACGACCAGGTCGTCGCTCAGATCCCCGTGGCTTCCTCTCTTACCACCCAGCAGCAGTTCCTTCAGACGGCGCAGTCGGGGATGGGGGAGGACCTCACCAATACGTCCGCGTCGAGCAGCACGAGCACGACCACGAGCACGGGCACCAGCGGGCTGAGCTCGGCGTTGGAAAACTTCTTCAATTCGTTCCAAAGCCTGGCTGCCGCGCCCACGAGCACGGCTCAGATGCAGTCGGTGTTCCAGCAGGCATCCACCCTTACATCGACGTTCCAGCAGACCGACTCCAACCTGGCGCAGGTGCAGACCGAATTGGCGAGCCAGGCGCAAAGCAGCGTGTCGGACGCCAACCAGCAGCTGCAGACCATCGCCTCGCTGAACGGTCAGATCATGGCGTTGAATGCCAGCAGCCCCGGAAGCGCCGCGGACCTGGTCGACCAGCGGGAGGCCGCGGTAGAGCAATTGGCCTCCGACCTGCCGGTTACGACGACCCAGGAGGCAAACGGCTCTATACAGGTATCCATGACCGGAACGAGCGGCTCGCCGGTTATCCTCGTGAACGGATCCGCGGTCACAGGTCCGGTGGCGGTCTCAGGCACCACGGTAACAGGGGGCGCTTCAGCCTCGGCGCTTCAGGTGTCCTCCGGGTCGATTTATGGGGCATTCAGTGCCGACGGCACAATCCAGACGGTGCGTAGCAGCCTCGACGCCCTAGCTGACCAAATCGTCACGTCCGTGAACGCCGCCTACAATCCAAGCGGCGCGCCCGCGGGTAACTTCTTTAACCCAAGCGGCACGACGGCGGGCACCATCGCGGTATCGAGCAGCCTGACGGCATCCAACCTGGCCGCGGGCACGGGGGCAGCCGGGGACAACTCGGTGGCGCTGGCCATTGCAGGGCTCGCCAACCAGACGTTTTCAACAGCGGGCGGCGACTCGATCAACGGGACGATCGGCCAGTTCTACGCCGGCGTCGTTACGGGCTTGGGCCAGACGCTCTCGAACGTGGACAACGAGGTGACCAACGAGAACTCGTTGCTCAACCTCGTGCAAACGCAGCGCAGCAACGCGAGCGGGGTATCGATGGATACAGAAATGGGTAATCTCATGAAATACCAGAACGCGTACCAGGCCTCGGCCCGGGTATTTTCGACGGTGGACGACCTATTCGCCACCCTGGTCGGCCTCGGTACAGGGTCATAACCAAAATTTACCACCGTGACCATCTCAACAAACTCAGTAGATAACAACATGCTCGCGCAGATCGAGAATCTGTCGAGCCAGGAGTCCCAGCTGCAGACCCAGGTGTCGACCGGCCTGCGTATATCCGCTCCGTCGGACGACCCCACGACCTATGGGATGGTGATGGGCGAGGACAGCGAGGGCGATGCGATCAACCAGTATAGCTCGAACGCGACGGCGGCGCTCGCGATCAATCAGGCCTCTTCGAGCGCGCTCACGCAGATCAATTCCATCGCCACCCAGGCTTCGGAGATTGCCACGACGGGGACCGGGACGCTCAGCCCGTCTGAGATGAGCTCGTACGGCACTGAGGTGGATCAGCTGCTCCAGGAGACCGTCCAGATCGGAAACAGCCAATTCAATAACAGCTACCTCTTTTCAGGCACCGCGGTGACAACGCCTCCCTATGCGGTCACGACCAACGCGTCGGGCCAGATAACCGGTGTGAGCTACAACGGGAATGCGTCCCAGGCGCCTATCCCTCTCTCGAGCACGTCCACGGTCGCCCCGGGCTCGGATTCGGCGACCAACCAGGGGCTGACTTCGTTCATGAACGGCCTGATTGCCCTACGCGATGCGCTCAACTCCGGGGATACCACGGCCGTCACGGCCGCCCAAACCGGCCTTACGTCCAGCCAAAACACGATCATTAACGGGGTTTCCGAGCTCGGAGCCATAAACACGCGGATCACCGTGGCGCAGAGCCAGCAGACAAGCATGTCCCAGACGCTGGGCCAGCTCGTCTCAAACCAGACTAGCGCCGATATGGCGACGACCGTCGTCAAGCTCACGCAGGCGCAAAATGCCTACCAGGCGGCTGTCCAGTCTGCCGCCTCCCTCATGCAGCACGACCTGCTCACCTACATTGCCGTCCAGTAATTTACCCATGAAGATTCTCCAAGACGTAAACCCGGCCGATTTAGGGGAGCCTGCCTCCAACTTCTTCACTCTGCCCCAGGGCCTAATCGGGTTCCCCGCCTATACGCGCGCCGAGCTCGTCTGCCTTCCCAACCAGCTTCCCTTCACATGGATGAAGCTCCACGGCCCGACCGACAGCATCTTTTTTGTCGTGATCGAGCCGGCGGGCATCGTCCCCGACTACAACCCCGAGCTCTTCGATCGGGATGCGGCAGCCTTGGATCTCCAGTGCTCCTCCGAGGCCCTCGTGCTCAACATCGTCTCCCTCAGCAACCAGAATCCGGTGGACGCTACGGTGAACCTCGTCGGGCCAATCATCGTTAATCGCCGGACACGGTTGGCGCGCCAACTTGTCATCGCCAATTACTCCAATTACAGCGCCTGCTATCAGCTGCTCGAGGCTCGCACTGTTGCGGCCTGCGCCTAAACGGGAATCGCCACCATGCTCGTCCTTTCACGCAAGGTAAACGAGGCCATCGTCATAGGCGATGGGATCGAGATCCGCATCAACCGAATCGACGGCGATGTGGTTAAGATCGGGATCGTCGCACCCAGGGAGGTGCCGATCTTCCGCAAGGAGGTTCACGTTTCGATTGCAGCGACAAACAAGACGGCGGCGTTCAAGTCTCCGACCGCCTCTCCGGGCCTGATCAAGCTTCCGGACCTAACCCGGGGTAGGGACGCGGGGCGCCCGCAGGCGGCGACCGCGGAAAAACCCCAAGCGAGCGCCGATGCGGCCTGACCCAAAGAATCCAAACAGTCTTCCTTCATGAATATATCCAACTCGTCAGCTCTTGTGGAAAGCGCCGGTCAATCCCAGGATCTGCTGAATTCGGCGCTGACACGCCTTTCCTCAGGCACGACGTTCGTCGATGGCGGGGATAATCCGGCAGCTCAGGCGACCGCGAGTGCCTACACGTCCACCAACGGCCTGGTCCAGGCCGCATTGGCCAACGTCCAGACCACGCTGTCCTACACCCAGACGGCCGACGGCGACATGAGCACGATGCAGAGCATCCTCTCGCGCATGAGCCAGCTGGCCACCCTTGCCAGCGCCCCGACCGCGAATCCGACTGGGCAGTCCGACTACGAGTCGGAGTTCTCGTCGCTCCAGAATGAGCTACGTTCGATCATTGGCGGTCCGACCTCGGCGATCGGGGGCACCTCCGACGTAACCTCTCCCCAAGGAACCTTCGACGGCTCGATCCTCTTTGGCGGCGGCTCGCCCCAAGTGGTCGCGGCGGGCACCAGCCCGAGCGACAACATAACGCTTCCGCAGCTTAACCTTCAACAGGGCTCAACGGCCGCCGTCATCAACCAGGACGGATCGGGCAATTTCACCCTGAGCGTAACCGACCCCAACGCGGTTTCCACTCTCGGCGGCGCGATCGCCCAGCTGGCCACCGCCCAGTCCCAGAACGGGGACACTGCGGCACGCCTTCAGATCGCGGCCACAACGCTCCAGGTGGAGTCGCAAAACCTCACCTCCGCAATCTCGAACATAAGCGACACGGACGTTGCCTCGCAGTCGACGCAGCTCTCCCGTTTCAGCATTCTCGAGCAGGCCGGAACCGCGATGCTGGCCCAGGCCAACGCCAACTCTTCCGTGGTCTTCAAGCTCCTGAATAGCTAGCAGCAGCAGGGCTCGGCGCGGCCGATTCTAGGATTCCGAGGCGATGCTGCGGTGGACGGCCACCGCAAGTTCCTCGTTGGTGAACGGCTTGGACAGGAGGGTCACATGCCCTATTTGGGCCAGCTTCTCAGGCGAGATTCGCGAGAAATACCCGGACATGATGACCACCGGGAGGTGCGGGGCGACGACCCTCGCCTCCGAGGCGAGCTCGATCCCCTTCATGACGGGCATGGTCTGGTCGGTAAGGAGCAAGGCGAAGTCGTTCGGGCTATGCCGCAGCGCCTCAAGGCAGCGGACGGGGGACTCAAAGGAAGCCACCCGGTAGCCGAGCTTTTCCAGGGCCATCTGCGCCAGGCTGCGCACAATGTCCTCGTCGTCGACCATGGCGATCAGCTCGCCTGTTCCCCTCGGGATGGACTCTCCCTGGTCCTCGTCAGCGAGTTCCTCGACTTTGGGCACCTCCGGCAGGTAGATCGTGAAGGTGGTGCCCTTTCCGATGGCGCTTTCCACCGTGATGGAACCCTGGTGTGCCTGGATGATGCCATGGACCACCGACAGGCCCAGGCCCGTGCCCTGGCCCACCTCCTTGGTGGTGAAGAAGGGGTCGAAGATCCGGCGGCTGGTCTCCTCGTCCATTCCATGTCCGCCGTCGCGGAAGGTGAGCATGAGGTAATCGCCCGCCGCCTTCTGGTTGACCGCATTCGCCTTGGCTTCGTCCAGGTGCACCGGCGCAAGGCCGATGTGCATGGTTCCGCCCATCGCGCGCATCGCGTGGGCGGCGTTGGACCCAAGGTTGAGCAGCACCTGGTGCAGCTGCGTGGCGTCTGCAAGCACGCGGCCGCAGTCCTTGGAGACCGCGACCTCGATGCGGACGGTGGCTGGAACCGTGGCGCGCAGGAATCGGCCCGCGTCATCAATCAGCTGCCCGACATCGACGGGGAGCTTCTCGCTGCCGGACTGCCGCGAGAATGTGAGGATATGGTCGATCAGCTCGCGGGCCCTAAGGCTAGCCTCCCGAGCCGAGCTAAGGAACTCCCGCACAGGGTCTCCCTCGGCTATCGTTTCAAGGGCCAGTTCCTGGTAGCCCAGGATGCCCGTCAGCAGATTGTTGAAGTCATGGGCGATCCCCCCGGCCAGGGTTCCGAGCGTGTCCATCTTCTGCGCCTGGAAGAGCTGGCCCTCGAGGTGGCGCCGCATCTCCTCGGCGTCGCGCCTGGCCGTAATGTCCTGGAAGGCGCCATAAACGCGGGAGGTCTTGCCGTCCTTCACCTCGGCCCTCCCGAGCATCCTCACCCAGAGCTTGTGGCCGCGCGCGGTGGCCATTGGCAGCTCGAGGTCGAATCCGATTCCATCCTCGGAGGCGTTCCTTAAGGCCTCCCGAAGCGTCTCCTGGGCCTGGTCATGGTAGAATTCCAGGGACTTCTCGATCGTGGGCTCGAAGCCGAGGTCCACCTCGTGGATGCGGAACATCTCGGGCGACCATGTGACCCGCTTCGAAGCGATCTCCCACTCCCACGCACCGATCTGGGCAAGACGGCTAAGCTGGAGCGACATCTCCTCTCCATGCCTGAGGCGCTCCTCGAGCTGCTTGCGGGGGGTGACGTCGGTGTGGGTTCCGACGACCCGCAGAGGCAGGCCCTGGGCGTCCCTGGCCACCACCTTTCCCCGGTCCAGGACCCATACCCAGTGCCCTGCCTTGTGGCGGAGCCGGTACTCGCACTGGTAGACGGGCTTCCTGCCTTCTAGGTGGTCGGCGATCGCGGCCTCGGCCATCGGCGTGTCCTCGGGGTGGCCCATATTGCGCCAGATGTGCGAGTCGGCCTTCAGCTCCTCCGTGGAGTAGCCGAGGATCTCGGCAAACCGTGCGTTGCGGTAGACCTTTCCGGTCTTCAGATTCCAGTCCCAGACGCCGTCGTTGTTTCCCGCAAGCGCGAGCTGCCAGCGCTCCTCGGTGATGCGGAGCTCCTCGCGCAGGTCGTGCTCGTCCGTGATGTCGCAGTCGAAACCCACCATGCTCTCGGGCTTGCCGTCCGATCCCCGCAACAGGTAGCCGTGCGAGGCGATGTAGCGGACGCTCCCGTCGGGCCGGACGATGCGGAAGGTGTGGTCGAGCTGGATGGCGCCGGTTACCAGCGTGCGGTCGATGTCCGCGACTGCCGTGGGCAGGTCGTCGGGATGCACCCGGTTCTCCCAATCGCGGACGTGCCCGGTGAGCTCCTCCCGCTTCAAGCCGTAGATGGCCAGCAGCCGGTCGTCCCAGTCCATCCCCTCGGTCGCGTAGTCAAACTTCCACACGCCGTACCCCGTAGCATTGAGGACGAAGAGCAGGCGTTGGTTCAGGGCCGTGATGGCATGCTCGCGCTCGCGCTCCTCGGTGACGTCCTTGTTGAGGCCCACCATGCGGGAGCACCTGCCTTCGGCGTCGAAATGCATCGTCGTCCGGGCCGAGATGTGGCGAACCTTGCCGTCGGCCCTGATGATCCGGAACTCGTAGTTGTTGGAGGACCCGATGGTGTGGGCCGATCCCCGTTCGGTCTTGCCCGGGCGAGCCTTCGATATGTCGTCGGGATGAAGGAATTTAAGCCAGTTATCGATTCGCCCGTCGAACTGATCCGGCCGGATGCCGTAGATCGCGCACTGCCGCTCGTCCCAGACCTGCAGGCCCGAGGTGACGTCCCAGTCAAAGACCCCGTAGTTTCCCGAGTGAAGCGCCAGCTGGAGGCGCGAGGTCGACTCGTGGAGTCGGCGCGTCCGCTCGGCCACCTGGATCTCAAGGTTTGCGGCCTGGTGCTGCATCCGAGCGAGCAGGGCGTCACGGGAGCCCTCGGCGTCCCTTCGCTGGCGGTCCATGCCCTCCATCTCCTTGAGGAGCGAGGCAACCGTTCCAAAGAGCAGCGCCGACAGGATGAGGACGGCCAGCGCGGCCACGTCATTCTGGCCGGGGATCAGGGGCAGCAGCCACCATGCTGCGAGTCCGTAGATGACTAGAGGCACGCTTACCCCGAAGAGCACCAGCCGAAACGCAATGAATCCCAGGGGATGGGCCCGGGAGAACACGCCCAGGAGCTGGGGATTGAAGCGGGTCAGCAGGAGGGAGGTTCCCAGGAACAGGAACCCGAATATGCTGCCTTGGGACATCCCATTTGCGGCAACGACCGGGTTCAGCAGGTTGCCCACGAGGGTAATCAGGGCGAAGTTGGCCACCAGCAGGGCAAGCCAGTTGGAGAGCGTCAGCCAGGAGCGGCGCCTCACGTTCAGGCACAAGATGCCCAATCCAGTGATGATGAAGGGAACGGTCGTGTTTAGGGGCACCCGTACCGGCCCGATATCCCGTGGGTCCTGCGCCCGGAAGAGAAGATTTGAGAACGTTGGGGGTAGACCCGCGAGAAACGTAAGCAGGGAAAAGCTGGCGAGCAGGATGACGACCAGGGCCAGCGCCTGGGCGACGACGACCCGGTAGCGCTTCTCCGTGTCATGGAGGGCCAGGAGCGCGAGTCCCGAGAGCGCGAAGCACAGGGCCGAATTGGGCCCCATGGGCCTCCAGCCAGGGTACAACGAGCGAAAAACGACGATGTGCAGCCACAATCCCGCAAGGGCGAGCATTCCCAGCGCGACCGCAAGGCCCGCGGAAAGCGCAGCGACGCGGCGCAGTTTCTTCTCTGCAGTCATGAAGCGGTTGGAAATGTAAAAACCTCCAGCTGCAGTTGGAAGGGCAATCTTTGTTTCGGAAGCCACGGGCAGGGAAGGATCGGCACAAGGGGACACCCTCCAAAGCCACGGTCGCAATCGGCCGAGCATTTTACCAATTGAGGCGGGAATCCCGGAACTCGGTGCTGCACCGAGTTGTTAGCGCTGCGCAGGCCGACCACGGCGAGGCCGGATTATTCCCGGGATGACTGTTTCCGCTTAATGCCGGCCAAAAAGGGTCGATTGCCGTGTTACGAACATGAGATTCCACATTGTTGTCTCGATGCTCTCTGTGCTTGCGGTCTTTAGCCCGAAGGCGCGTGCCGAGGACGGGTCCGAGCCGCCGGTGCCGGTGAGAACAGTTAGCCCGGCCTATCCCGAGGAGCTCCGCAGAGCGGGCATAAACGGGATCGTGACCGTCTCCTGCACGATCGACGAAAAGGGCAACGTGGTGGATGCAAAGGTCGTCAAGGCCACCAACCCGGCGTTTTCAAGCCCCGCGCTCGAGGCCCTGAGCCACTGGAAGTTCAAGCCGGCGAAGAAGTCCGGTATGGCGGTGCCAATCAAGGTCTCATTCCCGATCCAATTTAAGATGGATCAGGATTGAGTCGCCGTCGCTCGAGGGAACCCCGAATCCACCCCATGACATCCCGCACCCTGACCATTGGGCGCAGAATAGCGCTCGGCTTCGCCCTGGTTCTCATACTGCTGGGCATCGTCTCCGCGGTCGCGTGGCTGACGCTCGGCGCCTCCGGGCGGAAGCTGGCCCTTTATGCCGGAAGCACCCAGGAGACCAACATGGCCGCCACGCTCGAGTCCTCGATGCTCGAGCTCAAGCTCCACGTTAACGAGTTTCTCGCGGTGCCTTCAGCCGACCACGCGAAGGCCTACACAGATTCCAAGCAGAAGCTCGACCAGGACCTGGCAAAGGCCGGCCAGCTCGTAGCGGACCCGGATCGTAAGGGCCAGCTTGACGAGGCGGCGAAGCTCCTGGGGCAGTATGACGGCTCGTTCCAGCGCGTTGTGGAGAATTCCGGGAAGCTCGACACCGTGGTGGCTGGAAAGCTGACGCCGCTCGGCGACGTGATCGCAAAGGGACTTCAGAAGGTCCTAACGGACGCAAAGAACAACGGCGACATGAACGGGGCCTTCAAGGTCTCGAACGCTCTGAAGGCCTACTTTGAGTGCAGCAGCCTGGTAAATTCGTTCCTCCTCACCTCGCGCCAGGAATTTGCCGACGCAGCCCGGACGGGGATCAAGACGGTCGGCACCTCGATCGAGAAGCTCGAGAAGGACCAGGAGGAGCTCGTCAAGATGGACGCGACCCTGAAGGACGAGGAGAAGGACAAGCAATTGAAGGCGTTGCGCGCGGCGGCCGACGACTACACCCAGTCACTTGAATCCATCATCGACCTGAAGCACGAGAGGATCGACCTTGTCGACACGCAGCTTAACCGCATCGCCCCTCTCTTCACTGCGGCCCTTGGGCGCGTCCGCCAATCTGTCATCGCCTTCCAGAGCGAGCTTGAGCAGAGGGCTCGGGACGAGCAGAGGAGAAACGAGATGCTCGTCATCTTCTCGACGGCCGCTGGGGCGCTCCTCGCAATCGCCGCCGCCTGGTTCGTTATCCGTTCCATCACCCGCCCCATCTCCTCGATCGCTGATCTGCTTTCATCCGAGTCGAGTCAGACCTACGGCGCCGCTATGACCGTGGCCGAGGTCAGCAGCTCGATGGCCGACGGCGCAAGCCGTCAGGCAGCCTCGCTTGAGGAGAGCAGCGCCTCCTTGCACGAGATGGCGAGCATGACCCAGAGGAACTCGGAGAGCGCCCAGTCCGCGAAAAACCTCGCCGCGGAGGCGAGGTCGACGGCCGACGCCGGTGCGCGCGACATGGAGTCCATGAACGGGGCGATGGCCGCCATCCACTCATCGAGCTCCGAGATCTCGAAGATCATAAAGACGATCGATGAGATCGCCTTCCAGACCAACATCCTCGCTTTGAACGCCGCGGTCGAGGCCGCGAGGGCGGGCGAGGCGGGAGCCGGGTTTGCCGTAGTCGCCGAGGAGGTCCGAAACCTTGCTCAGCGCTCCGCGCAGGCGGCCAAGGAGACGGCGGCAAAGATCGAGGATGCGTCCGCCAAGAGCGAGCAGGGGGTCAGCATCAGCGGCCAGGTCGCAGCCAGCCTGAACGCGATCGTAGAGAAGATCCGCCAGCTTGACGAGATGGTCGGCGGAATCGCCCAGGCCTCCCATGAGCAGAGCGAGGGCATCACCCAGCTCAACCAGGCCGTGGCAGGAATGGACAAGATCACCCAGAACAATGCGGCCCTTGCAGAGCAGGCGTCGACCTCGGCGCAGAAGCTCCAGTCTCAGTCGGCCGAGGTGAAGTCCGCAGTGGGGGACCTTATGCGCATGGTGCATGGAAACGCGCTTGTGGCCGAAGCTCCGGAATCGCTTGAGACAGGCAAGCCCATCCGGCCTACGCTGCCCGGGAAGCTGCGCAGCGGGATGGCGAAGTCCGGTGCGCCTTCTTCCAGGAACGAAAAGAATGGGCATGTGCCCGAGATGCATTTTGTCGACCAGTAGAGGGTGGGTTCCGGCGGCGCCGTCGGACGAAATGTCTGAAGGGAGCCCCGGAAAGTCCGATGGATAGGCTATCGAACCATGCGACCAGTACCCGATAATCTTCGCTGGCCGCTTCGCGCCGTTTCGGCTGTAGGGCTGGCGGTTGGCATTGCGGTGGGCGGATTCAGCGTGGGCCTTGCACCGGCCCATGTGTATGTCGTTCTGGCCCTGAATTCTTACGTGATCCTAATGCTGGCGGTGATCGCTTCGGCGATGGTCATGGGCTCGATTTATTGCTGGGCGCGCGCTTCCTCAAGCAAACTGCTTGAGCTTATCTACGTGGACTCGGCCGCCGGGAAGTCGACTCGGCTTCTCCTGCTTTTCTCCCTAGGCTTGCCGCTCTTGGGATCGGTAATGGAGCGGATCTCCCTTGGGGATGGCCGGCCGACGGATTTCCACCTTAACCTGTTTACCATAATAAGGATAGCATTCCTGACCTCCCTGGCTTACGTGGTCGGCAGGGCTAACCATCGAAGCGACCAGCGCCGACACAAGGCTGAAAAGGAACTCGCATCGGCATTCCGCCAGCTCGAAAGGCAGACGGCGATGCTTCAGCATGAGGTCGCACGGAGGACGACCGAGCTTTCCCAGGCGCTTGCCTACAATGCGAGGCTGGCCCTTGTTGCAGCCCATACCAACGACGCCGTCGTCATCACCGATCCCGCCGGCCGCATAGACTGGGTGAACGAGGGGTTCACCCGCCTGAACGGCTACACGCTCGACGAGGCGAGGGGCCAGAACACAAACACGCTCTTGGTGGGCGCCTCGACGGACCCGGACACGGTCAGGATGGTGAGCGAGAGGATGGCGGAGGGGCAGGCTGCAAACGCCGAGGTTATACACTACGCAAAGGACGGGAGAGCCTACTGGAGCGACTTTGAGGTGCATCCCTTCCGCGACTCGACAGGCGCGGTCGCGGGCTTCACAGGTTCGGCAACCGACATCAGCGAGCGCAAGGCCGCGGAGGAGCGGCTCCTATCGGCAAAGGATGCGGCCGAGCAGTTGAACTCGCAGCTTGAGGAGGCCATAGCCCACGCCCAGAGGTCCGCGATCGAGGCGAACCTGGCGAGTCAGGCCAAGAGCTCGTTCCTGGCAACGATGAGCCACGAAATCCGCACCCCATTGAACGGCATCCTGGGCATGGCCGGGCTTCTGCGCGACACGGGAATCAACGAGCGCCAGATGGACTTCGTGCGCACGATAGAGACAAGCGGTGACGCCCTGCTCGGAATCATCAACGACGTTCTTGATTACTCCAAGATCGAGGCCGGCCGCATCGAGCTGGAAAACGAGCCCTTCGACCTCCGCCGCTGCGTCGAGGACGTCCTCGACATGTTCGGCACGAAGGCCACCCAGAAGAACCTTGAGCTGCTCGCGCGCATCGAACCCGACGTCCCAGGCGTGGTGATGGGGGATGTCACCCGTGTGCGGCAGGTGGTGGTGAACCTGGTCGGGAATGCCCTTAAGTTTACGGCCAAGGGCGAGGTCGTCCTCAACATCGCGGCCTCGGCACCCGGGGCCGATGGGGCCCACGTGATCACCATCGGTGTGCGCGACACGGGTATTGGCATCCCTGTGGACCGGCGAGACCGCTTGTTCCAGCCGTTCTCCCAGGTGGATTCCTCGACGACGCGCAAATATGGCGGCTCCGGCCTCGGCTTGGCTATCAGCCGGCGTCTTGCGGAGGCGATGGGCGGGCGTATGTGGGTGGAAAGCGAGGACGGCCGCGGATCGACGTTCAATTTCACGATCTTGGCGAAGGCCCAGCCCGCGATAGCAAGGCCCCAGTGGCAGGATGCTCCCACCGCGTTCTCCGGGCGCCGCCTGCTGGTGGTCGATGACAATGCGGGTGCCAGGGATTGGCTCGTCACGCACCTGAAGAGGTGGGGACCCACCGTGGCGGCAGTGTCGTCCGGCCAGGAGGCGCTCCAATTCCTCGCGTCGGGAGAGCCCTGCGATCTCGCGCTCATCGACCGACAGATGCCGGAGATGGACGGGCTGGTTCTCGCCGGCGAGGTGCGAAAGCTCGGAGCGAGGTCGTCCATGCCCATGGTGCTCCTTAATTCCATGGCGGATGGCGCGGCTAGACCCGAGTTCGCGGCACAGGTCAACAAGCCCCTGAAGCCTGACAGGGTCTTCGCGGCGATTGACCGGCTTTTTGGAAAGGCGGTCGATTCGCAAGGGGCCTCGAACCAACCGGCGGCACACGAGCCGATGGTCTCCGCGGCCAGCCTGCGGGTGCTGCTGGTGGAGGACAACGTGGTGAACCAGCGCGTTGCGACGATGCTGCTGGCAAAACTGGGAGTTAAGCCCCGCCTTGTGAACAACGGCCAGGAGGCCCTGGAGGCCATCGCGGAGCAGTTCTATGACTTCATCCTGATGGACATGGAGATGCCGGTGATGGACGGGTGCGAGGCGACGCGGAAGATTCGCGAGCGGGGGGACAGCAAGCGCCCGTGGATCGTCGCGCTAACGGCGAACGCGATGAACAGCGATCGGCGCAGGGCATTTGACGCAGGAATGAACGATTTTGTGTCCAAGCCCATTAGGTTGGCCGACTTGGAGTCAGCGTTTGAGCGGGCTGCCGAGAGCATGGAGGCCGACGCCACGGCCGCCGCCTCCGCAAGCGCCGCGTGACCCGGCTCAGGGCCTGACCGAAGCCGAAACGGCGCGGAATCGGCAGGAGCCTCGCCGGCCTACCGGGGCTGGCGCGGCTTAGTCCCTTAGGCGCAGCGCTTGCTTCAACTGCTGCCTTGCGCGGTAGAGGCGGTTTTCCACCGCCTTGGCGGAGCATCCCAGCGTTGCGGCAATCTCGGCCACCGACCGCTCCTCGTATTCAAAGAGAACGAGCGCCGTGCGCATTTCGAGCGGCAGGGCGGCGACGGCCGACTGGATGGATGCAATCTGTTCCCGCCGTGACACCGCGGTCGGCCCCGCCTCGCCTGCGCGGGACTCGTCCGCAAAGTCGCCCCCGGCGTCGGTCCAGGCACCAAGCGAGACGGTCGGGCGCCGCCTCCACCAGCGCAGGCGGTTCCTGGCCTGGTTGGCCGCGATGGAAAAGCACCATGTCGAAAAGCGCGCGCCCTGCCGGTAGGTCGATCGCCTCGTGTAGACCCGCACGAATACCTCCTGGGCCAGGTCCTCGGCTTCCGCGGCGTTGCCGACAATCCGGAACAGGAACCGCCTAATGGGCAGTTCCCAATGTTGCATGAGCGGCGCGAGCGCACTGTCGTCGCCACCTTGCACGCGGCTCATGAGTTCCTCGTCGCTCGGACTGGAGCCGGCCTCGACGTCCATAAGGTCAGTTCGGGTGGCCTAGGCGCAAATCCGGTGGGGCGGTGTGGTCAAAATTGGCGATCTTTGGAAGGACCAGGGCCAGATAGCGGCGGCCATCATCCGGCGACATTAAAGAGGCCACTTTTCTGACATGCGCGGCGATGGCGCCTTCGCACAGTGAGCGCAGCGCCTGGATCCTTTCATTTGCCGCCTCCATGGCCGCTTTGTCGCCATGGGCCGCCTCAAGGGCCCTGCGCGCACGCGTCGCCTCCTGGATCATCCTGCAGTGTTCCTCGCAGCTGCCGGCGTAGGCGTCATGCAGCTGCCGGATCTCGGAAAGCTTGGCGTCCGATAGGTGAAAATCGGTGCGCAACCACTCCATCGTGTCCCCTTTCAAGGCCGCTGCATGCAATGCACCGTCGCAGGTCAATCGGTACTCGACGTAGCCGGTGCCAGCGGCAAGGAGGACAATCGCTGCGAGGGTGCCGAGCAGGTATTTCATGGCTTGAGCACCGCTTGAACCCGGGGATCAAGATCCACCAGATATGCCACCACGATGGCCTCCCGGTCGGCATGAGCCCGCGAGCGGGCGAGCGTGCTGCCGGTGAACGCGGCGGCACCCACCACGAGGGCCGCGGTCACCGACCATGCGGCCAAATGCGCGCGCAGGTATGTCGTCCAGGAGGTGCCCGCCTGTTTGCCAATACGCTCCCACACCTTTTGCCTGAAATTTGCCGATACGGGCGGTGTCACCTGCCAGTGGCGCAGGGTGTCGGAAAGGTGGTCGCGGGAAGTGTTCATGGTGCCTTTGGGGGACTATACACCAGTGGGGCCAAAATCCCTCTCAAAACGTCCGGAAAATTATAAATGAGTGATTTCGCGCACTTGGGTGTATGACTGGGTGGCGCCCCTGGGACCAGCGGGCGTTGCCATTCACACTCCAAATTCCATGAAGCTTCTCCACATTCTGTTGGTTTTCACCCTTTGCATTGGCGCGCAGCTGGCGGTTTGCGCCAGCCCCCCGCCTAGTTCGGGCGGGAGCTCCAATCCCCAAACGAAGGACACCGCGTGGCTTGACAAGGCCAGGGCTGCTTACCCCCTGAAAACATGTGTGGTGTCGGGCGAGGACCTCGGGGACATGGCCGATACCAAGGACTACATCTATCAACAGGACGGCAAGCCCGATCGCCTGGTCCGTTTTTGCTGTGCGAAATGCCTGTCCAGGTTCGAGAAGGACCCCGCCAAGTACCTCAAGCTGATCGACGAGGCCTCGGCCAAGGCGGCAAAACCCTAACCGCCGATGTGGGACTGGACCTCACTCCGATTGGCTCCCCTTCTTGCCGCGGCCGCACTTTCCGGCTGCGCGGGCGCGCCGGGAACGGAGGAAGGGCGGGCCCGCGCCGACATCCGAGCCACGGGGTCCGCGCTCATTGCTAAGGAGGGACGCCCCGCGCTGCCGGTGCTTCTGCCGGACTCGCCAGCCGAAGAGTATGTTCGCTATGCGGTCCTCAACCACCCCGCGGTTGTAGCCGCGTATTATGACTGGAGGGCAGGCGTCGAGGACATCGTCACGGCCCGCTCGCCCGCGGACCCTCAATTCATCTTCCAGGCCGACGTCTCGGACACCCTGCTGAGCTTCATGCCCGGCCTGATGTTTAACTTCATGGGTTCCGGCAAGCGCGCCGCCATGGGGCGCGAGGCGGCTGCAACGGCCGGCATAGCACGGAGAGCCTACATTTCCGCAGTGCTTAATACGGCCGCCGAGGCGCGCAAGGCATGGATAGAGCTAGCCTACGTGGATGAGGCGACCCGTCTCCAAGAGATGTCGTTAGGAGCCCTTGAACGCTCGCTGGCGATGGCCGACTCCGATTATGCCACAGGCCGCGGCATGGGTACGTTGGCGGACCACGTGCGTATCGGAAACGACCTCGCAAAGGCCAGGAGCCAGCTTGGCTCCCTCTCTGACCGCCGGGCTGAGGTCCGGTCCCGCTTCAAGGCAGCGCTGGGGCTGGCACCGGCCGATCCCGACCCGGCATGGCCCACGGCGTCCCTGGCGCCAACCGTGCTTCCCGGCGAGGATGAGCTCTGGCGCCTGGCGCTCGAATCCAATCCGAACGTCGGACGGATGCGGGCTATGGTGGAGATGTCTGTCGAGGGGGTCCGCGTGGCGCGCGCGGCGGGCCAGCCCGACTTTTCGCTCGGCGCCATGGCCGAGCTCAGGGCCAGCCCGCGATTCATCCGCCCCTTGGCCACGGTCGACCTACCTATTTGGCGGGATAAGATCGCCGCCCTGTTCGCCGCGGCCGAGGCCCGGCACGACGCAAACGCGGCCCGGCTGTCCGCCGAGCAACTCAACCTCGCGGCCGAGTTCGCCCAGGTGCTCTACATGGTGCGCGAGGCTGACCACATGATAGCGTACATCGAGCACGACGCTCTGCCGGGCCTCGACCGTTCAATCGCGTCCGCCGAGGCCGGCTACCAGTCCGGGGCGACCAACGCGGGCATGATACCTGACGCCGAGCTCATGGCGCTCGCCTTGCGAATGGAGCGAGCTGGGGCCCTGCGCGACCGGGAGACCGCAGTGACCGACCTGATGCTGCTGGCGGCAAACGTGGCCCCGCCCGGTTCGCCTTTCCCGCAGAAATCGCCCGAGTCCTGAACAACTTTCCCAATGAACTCCCGGCACTGCCTGTTTCTAATCGCCCTGTTAGCCTTTGCCGTATTGCCGGGACGGGGGGCGGCGGAGCAGCTGTACACGTGCGGCATGCATCCGCAGATCATCAAGACGGAGCCGGGCAACTGCCCCATTTGCGGCATGGCCCTGGTACCGGTTCGCAGCAACGCCGCGAATGCGGCTTCAGGCTCCGGACCGGCGATCAAGTTCTACAGGTCCTCGATGAATCCCGGCGAGGTAAGCGACAAGCCCGGGAAGGATTCCATGGGAATGGACTTGGTTCCGGTCTACGAGCAGGGCGGCGCGTCCAGTCAGGCCATAAACATTGACTCCGGTACCATCCAGCGGATGAACCTGAAGACCGGCCTCGTGACACGCGGCCCCGTGCTCCGTGAGCTTCGCACCGTGGGCTCGATCGCCTACAACGAGGCCGGACTTCGGGACATCACGACCAAATACGATGGATGGGTCGAAAAGCTGTTTGTCGACACCACCTGGAGCTCGGTAAAAAGGGGCGATCCCCTGTTTGAGGTCTACTCGCCCGAACTCTACAACGCGGAACTGAACTACCTTGTTGCCGTGAGGTCCGAGGGCCAGGCCGGTGGGCCCCTAACGCGAGCCTCGCTCTCCCGCCTCCGCCTGTTTGACCTGCCGGCCAGCTACATCTCGGAAATCGCCGGCGCCGGAGAGGCTCCGCGCACATACGTTTTCCGCGCACCCTCCGATGGCGTGGTGATCGAGAAGGTGGCTGTGGTCGGCCAAATGATCAAGGCGGGGGAGCGCGCCTACCGTCTGGCCGATCTCTCGACCGTCTGGGTGCTCGCGCAGATCTACGAGCAGGACCTGCCCTTCGTGCGCGCCGGCCAGAATGCCACCGTTCGGGTGACCTACGGCCCCGAGAGGATGATCGAGGGAAGGGTTGAGGCGCTGCTGCCCCAGGTCGAGACGCAGACTCGCACCGCCACGGCGCGCATCGTTCTCCCAAATCCCGACGCCAGCCTTCGCCCGGGCATGTTTGTCGACGTTCGCTTCGTTGCCCAACTGGCCGATGCGGCTGTCCTTGTGCCGGATCTTGCCGTGCTGCGGAGCGGTGAGCGCAACACCGTCTTCATTGCGCGTGGCAACGGCACGTTCGAACCCCGCGAAATCAAGCTTGGGGTCCGCTCTCAGGGCGATTACTACGAGGTGCTCTCGGGCCTGGATGCCGGCGAGAGGGTGGTCGTCTCGGGCCAGTTCATGCTTGATTCAGAAAGCCAGCTGCGGGATGCAATCCAGAAGATGCTCAAGGCATCGGATGGAGGCGGGGGGCCGGCTTCCTCGGCGTCCGCGACGGGGCCACGACTTCTGGACGTTGTGGGCATGGAGGACGCGGCTACGCTTCCAGAGGTCGCTAGGGACCGGCTAAAGGACCTAGCGGGGACAACGGTCGAGGCGGCGCAGGCGTTGGCTGCCGACAACCTCACGCTCTATCAAGAGAACCTTCCGTCAATGAGGCATGCCCTCGTTGCCTTTCTGGAGAGTGATGAGCACGCCGCCCACGGGCCCCTTGGGAAATTCATGGACGCGATGCCCGCCCGAGCGGACATCAAGGCGGCGCGGCGCGACTTCGCCTACTTTAGCACGGCGGTGAGTGACCTTGTCCGCGAGAACCGGCTCCACCGCGCGGCCGGCCTGCACATCTTCCAATGCCCCATGGCCCCGGGAATAGGAACCGGACGCTGGCTGCAGCGATCCGGAGCCCTCAGGAACCCCTTTTACGGCTCGGAGATGCCCAATTGCGGCGAGGAGATTGATGCCCCCGGAGGCCCGCCTTCGGCGTCCAGTTTTGATATCCCTGCGGGCGAGGTGCCGGGTGCACGTGCGGGATTAGGGGCGACCCCGGATACCGGGGTCGGCGCTTTCCCGGGAGGAGGCGGGTCCCCGCGCGATCCGGCGGTCGGCTAGGGCTGGGTGCGCCCGAGTCCGGCCCCCCGTAAGACGACCGAAAGCCACGAACCCTTTGCCCCATGCTCACCCGCCTCATCGATTTTTCCCTCAGGAACAAGTTCGTCGTCATTGCGGCGACGATGGCGATGGTGCTGGGAGGCATATACGCGCTGAGGACGATTCCCCTCGATGCCATACCCGACCTGTCGGACACCCAGGTCATCATCTACACCGAGTGGCCGGGCCAGGCCCCGCAGATCGTGCAGGACCAGGTGACCTATCCCATCACCACGAAGATGCTGTCGGTCCCATCGGCAAAGGTCGTGCGCGGGTATTCCTTCTATGGGTTCTCCTTCGTCTACGTTATTTTTGCCGACGGCACCGACCCCTACTGGGCGCGAAGCCGCGTCCTGGAGTACCTGAGCGGCCTGACGGCCTCCATGCCCAAGGACGTGACACCTAGGCTCGGCCCGGACGCCACAGGCGTGGGATGGGCCTTCATGTATTCGCTCAACTCGAAGAAGCACGACCTCTCCGAATTGCGCTCGATGCAGGACTGGTTCCTGCGCTACCAGCTCTCGAGCATCGAGGGCGTTGCAGAGGTGGCGTCGGTGGGCGGGTACGTGAAGCAATACCAGATCACGGTCGATCCGCACCGATTGCACGCTTACAACCTGTCCATCAGCGACATAGCTATGGCGGTCCAGAGAAGCAACGGCGAGGTGGGCGGCCGCTCCGTCGAGATGGGTGAAAAGGAATTCATCCTGCGCGTCCTAGGGTATGCGAAGGGTGTCGAGGACTTTCGCAAGATAGCCGTGGGAAGCGGCCCCGGGGGCACCCCGATCCTGCTGGGGGAGGTGGCCAACATCCAGGTTGGCCCCGATATGCGCCGCGGGATCGCCGAGCTCAATGGCGAGGGTGAAACGGTTGGCGGCATCGTCGTGGTGCGCTATGGCGTGGACACCCGCCAGGTCATCGAGGCCGTCAAGGCCCGCCTGGACCAGGCGATGAAGAGCCTGCCCGAGGGCGTCGAGTACACCGTGGTCTACGATCGCACGGCCCTGATCGACCGCGCCGTGGAGACGCTCCAGAGCAAGCTCATCGAGGAGAGCATCGTCGTGGCGCTGATCTGCCTCATTTTCCTCCTGCATTTTCGCAGCGCCTTGGTGGCGATCATCATCCTGCCGGTCGCGGTGTTGATGTCGTTCATCGTCATGAACGCCCAGGGCCTCAGCTCAAACATCATGTCTCTCGGCGGAATTGCCATCGCCATCGGCGCCATGGTGGACGCCGTCATCATCATGATAGAGAACGCCCACAAGCACATGGAGCGCGACGGGAGGAAGAAACCCCACTGGGACATCATTCGCGACGCATCCATTGAGGTCGGGCCGACCCTGTTCTATTCCCTCCTGGTCATCACCGTGTCCTTCCTTCCCGTGTTCACCCTCCAGGCCCAGGAGGGGAGGATGTTCAAGCCGCTCGCCTTCACAAAAACCTACTCGATGGCCGCCGCCGCACTGCTTTCGGTTACGCTTGCCCCGGTGTTGATGGGGTTCTTCATCCGCGGGAAGATTCCTGCAGAGGAGAAGAACCCGATCAACAGGGCCTTGATCTGGGTCTACCACCCTCTGATCGACTTCATCATCAGGTTCCGCTGGGCCGTCGTCATAGGCGCCGCCGCCATCGTCGCATGGGTGTTCTTCCCGTGGAACCGACTTGTCGTGGCCCACCTTGGCGACGGCGGGGCGAGAAACCTCGCCGCCAGGGTGGGGCGGGCCTTCCCCTACCAGAATCTGGGATCGGAGTTCATGCCGCCCCTCTACGAGGGCGACTTGCTCTACATGCCGACCACGTTCCCGGGGATCTCGCCCACAAAGGCCCGGGAGGTTCTGCAGCAGACCGACCAGATGATCCGGGCATTCCCGGAGGTGCACCAGGTCTTCGGGAAGATGGGGCGCGCCGAGACGGCGACCGACCCCGCGCCGATGGACATGATCGAGACCACCATCATGCTGAGGCCGGAGAAGGAGTGGCCCGCCGTGGATATAAGGGACGCGGACGGCACGGTCATCGCGCATCGTCCCCGAACGCTTGACGAGCTGGTCTCCGCCCTGAACGCCGGCGTCCAGATCCCGGGACTCACGAACGCGTGGACGATGCCCATCAAGACTCGGATAGACATGCTGGCGACCGGCATCAAGACACCCGTCGGCATCAAGGTGGCCGGGCCAAACCTCGCCGAGCTTGAGCGCATCGCCGGCCAGATCGAGGCCGTCGTCCACCGGGTGCCGGGCACGGGCAGCGTCTTTGCCGAACGGGTGATGGGCGGCAATTACGTGGAATTCGACATCGATCGCGACGCGATCGCCAGGTACGGACTGACCATCGGTGACGTGCAGGATGTGCTTCAGGTGGCGCTTGGCGGAATGCCGCTTACCACTACGGTGGAGGGCCTGGAACGGTACGGCGTCATTCTCCGCTACGACAGAGACTACCGTGAGAACCTTGAGGCGCTCCGCAGCATTGTGATCCCGGTGAAGTCGCCAGGCGCGGCGAGCGGGACGGGAGGGGCATCGGGACAGATGGCCCAGGTTCCCCTCAGCGAGCTGGCCAGGCTGCGGGTGGTCGCGGCGCCGATGGGCGTGAAGAGCGAGGGAGCCGTGCCCAATGCATGGATCTACGTGGACGTGCAGGGCTCGGACATCGGCGGCTACGTGCGCCTGGCGCAGCAGGCCGTCAACGACGCCCTCCGGAGCGGCGAACTCAAGGTGCCCGCGGGCTACAGCATATTCTGGAGCGGCCAGTTCGAATACATGCTGCGTGCCCAGCAGCGCCTCATGGTCGTCATACCGCTCACGCTCCTGATCATCGTCTTTATCATCCACCTTAACACAAAGTCGTGGATTAAGACCGCCATCGTGCTCCTGGCCGTGCCGTTCTCCCTGGTCGGCGCATTCTGGATGGTCTACCTCTTCGGCTACAACCTGAGCGTTGCGGTCTGGGTGGGGATCATCGCGCTGGCCGGCCTCGATGCCGAGACCGGCGTCGTTATGCTTCTCTATCTCGACCTGGCCTTTGCCGACTGGAAGGCGCAAGGGCGCCTCGTCACCACGGCGGATCTCCGCGACGCCATCTACCACGGAGCGGTCAAGCGGGTGCGGCCCAAGGCGATGACCGCCGCCGTCATCGTCGCGGGCCTCATGCCGATTCTGTGGAGCCACGGCGCCGGCGCCGACGTGATGAAGCGCATTGCCACGCCCATGATCGGCGGCGTCGTGACATCCACCATCATGGAGCTGCTCGTCTACCCAGCGATCTACTACTTCTGGCGCCAGCGGGGTCTTAAGAGGGACCCCCTTGGCCTCGGGGCCCCGGCGTCGGAGGCAGCCTCCCCTTGAACAGCGTCCGTTGAGCCGCCTCGGTTCCCATAAAGACCCGAGCACAAGGTCGGGGTTGGGGTTGCGCCGCGGCGCCTGGAGGCCCACCCTCGACCCCTTCCCCGATCAATCCCCGCCATGAGAAACACCCTCGCCCTAGCCCTGTTCGCGGCGCTTGCCGCGTCGATTCCGGCAGCCGCCGACACGGCCGCCCCGGCCCAGGCGGCCAAGAAATCCCTGTGGGGGGGGAGGTCCGACCTGCAGCGGGACAACCCGAAGGCAACGCTCCTGCCCCGCATCTCGGTAAAGGGAAATCGGTTCGTGGATCCCTCCGGTGCGCCGGTGCTCTTCCGGGGCCTTTCGATCGCGGACCCGGACAAGATTGAGGAGGAGGGCCGCTGGAATAGGGAGCTTTTCGCGGCGATGAAGGACTTCGGGGCCGACTTGGTCAGGATTCCGGTGCACCCCGCCGCATGGAGGGCCCGCGGGAAGGCGAATTACCTCAAGCTGCTCGACCAGGCGGTGGATTGGTCCACGGACCTCGGCATCCACGTGATCATCGACTGGCATTCCATAGGCAACCTTGAGACCGGGATGTTCCAGGACCCGTCCTACAACACCGACAAGGCCGAGACGCTGGACTTCTGGAGGACGATCGCGATGCACTTCCACGGAAACCACACCGTCGCGTTCTACGAGCTGTTCAACGAGCCGACCCATTACAACGGGATGCTGGGTGCCATGAGCTGGTCGCAGTGGAGGGACCTCAACGAGCAGATGATCGGGGTCGTTCGTTACTGGGACAAGGAGGCCATCCCGCTTGTGGCGGGCTTTGACTGGGCGTACGACCTGACGCCCCTCCGCTACGAGCCCGTGCGGGCCGAAGGCATCGGGTACGTGACGCATCCCTATCCGAACAAGAGGCCCCAGCCGTGGGAGCCGAGGTGGGAGGAGGACTTTGCCTTTGCGGCGGGACGCTATCCCCTCATCGCGACCGAGATCGGATACGACGTGAAGCCGGGTGACGCCGATGACGCGGACCGGTATGGGGCCCGAATCACCCGGTTCCTTGAGGAGCGCGGGATCAGCTGGATGGCGTGGGTCTACGACCCGTTGTGGCGCCCCCAGCTGTTAAAGAGCTTCGATGGGTTCGAGCGCACGGGAAGCGGCGAATTCTTCAGCAAGGCCATGCATCGCCCGCCGGCACCGCTTCTCGATAAGCCGAAGGGATAGGGGAGCGGGAGAAGCTCCTTAGCTCCGGAGGCCCTCCTATCCAGGGGCCTTTGCCGCAGTCCCGCGCTGCAGGGAGAGGAGGCCGACGACCGCAGCCAGCACCGCGTACGCCGCGGTGAACTGGAACGCCAGCGTGCGCGCAACGCCCACGAGGTCCCACGGGAGGTATAGCCCTCCGCCTGGTTCCACGGAATGGATCACCCCGAAAAGCGTGAGGAGGGCGCCGGCAAGGAGCGTCACGACAGCGGCCGCGGGGCGCCGGTCGACCATGGCGGCCAGGAAGCCCGCCCAGATCATCGAGGTGATGATGAACCCGTTGCCGAGCGCGATGATGACCGCGAGCTCGGGCATGCCCTGTGCGGTCGAGGTGAGGAGCTCCGAGAAGTGCTCTGGGGCCACGTAGGCCGGGTTCCCGAGCTCGATTGCCAGGAGCCGCGCGATCGCGGGGAAGAAGCTGAACACAACCGCCGCCGCATGCCGTCCCGGCGACGCCTCAAAGGCCTGGGCCGTGATGTCGATCGACACAAAGACAAGGATCGGCGCGAGCACCGCGAGCGGCACGAGCTCCACCAGGTTCGAAAGGTAGCCGAGGATTCCGCCCAGCCCCACGAACACCCCGGTTAGGAGGGTGTACCCGGCGCGCGCTCCCATCTTCTTGTATGCGGGCTGGCCGATGTAGGGCGTCGTCTGCGCCACCCCCCCGCAGATCCCGGCAACGAGCGTCGCAAAGGCCTCCGTGAGCAGGATGTCCCGCGTGCTGTAGTCATCGCCGGCGACCCGCGCGCTCTCGGTGACGTTTATCCCTCCGATGACCATGAGAAGACCAAACGGCAGGATGAGCGGGAGGTAGGGCACGGTCGATGCCAGCCCGTCGATGAAGCCAAGCGACGGCGTTGGGAGGGCGAAGCGCAGCACGAAGGTGCCGGGAGGCCGGTAGCCCGGACCCACCAGGCCCATGGGCCCGAGGCAATAATAGAGCACAAGGCCCAGCACGACCGCCGCGAGGACCCCCGGCACCCTCCCGGGCAGGGGCCCCTTCGCGACCACGGAGTATAGAACGACACCCAGGGTCACGAACCCGACGATCGGCACCTGCATCACCTCCACAATGGGGAGGAATCCGATCAGCATGAGCGCGATCGCGGCGATCGAGCCGAGCAGGCCCGCCCGTGGGATCACGCGGCCCACCCAGGAGCCGGCAAACGAAAGCACGAACTTAAGGAGCCCCATCACCATCATCGAAGCCATGCCCAGGTGCCACGTGGCGATGGCCGCGGCATGCTCGTCCATGCCCGCCTGCTTGAACTTCGCGAAGGCGGGCCCGAGAACGAGGAGCGCCAGCCCAATCGTGGTGGGTGTGTCGATCCCCAGGGGCATCGCGGTCACGTCGAACCTGCCTGTCCTCCTTGAGAGGCGCAGCGCCATCCAGGTGTAGATCAGGTCGCCGACAAGGACGCCGAGGGCGGTACCGGGGAACATGCGCGTGAAGACGATGTCCGCCGGGAACTTGAACAGCCCCACGAGCACGCTCGCCAGGAACGCCATCACCGCCAGGTTGTCGACCACCAGGCCGAAGAAGCCGTTGAGGTCGCCGGCCAGGGACCAGCGGCGCTGGACTTGGGGATTGTGCACGGATCCCGAGGAAAGCCGTTTAAAGGAGCATTGCAAAGGCTGAGTGGGCGAGCCGCTTTATGCCCTTTATGGCCGATCCCCGCTGGCCTAGTGTCCCCCGATGCTCAGGCGGGCGATACCTTTCTTTCTGGCCGCTGCGGCCTTCGGCCAACCCGCGGGGGACCCGGTGCGGATCGGGTTCTTCATGTCGATCACCGGGCGCGACGCTTCCTTCGGCGAGGCGTCCCTCGGCGGGGCGAGGGTCGCCGTTGACGAGGTGAACGGGTCCGGGGGTGTCTTGGGGCGGCCGGTCGAGCTCGTCGTGGAGGACGACCGGTCGCTCGCGGGTGAGTCCGCGACCGCCGCGAAGAAGCTCATGTCCAGGGACCGGGTCGTGGCCCTGGTCGGGGAATGTTCCTCGGCCCGGACGCTCGAGGCTGCCGCTGTGGCCCAGGCGGGCGGCGTTCCCCTGGTGACACCGGCTTCCACAAGCCCCAGGGTGACCGAGGTGGGCGACTGCATCTTTAGGGTGTGCTTTGTCGATTCCTTCCAGGGCCAAGTGATGGCGACCTTCGCACGCCGAAAGCTGGGCCTGAGGCGCGCCGCGCTCCTCGTGGACTCGACGGCGCCCTATTCGGTGGGGCTTGCCGATTTTTTTGAGCGCACGTTTGCCGCGCTCGGCGGCGAGGTCGTTGCGAGCCAGAAATACGCGGGGACGGACACCGACTTCCGGGCGCAGCTGACCGCCATCCGCGCGGCCGGGCCGGACGCGCTCTTCCT
>Ga0302320_10000190_pt1 | contig 137570 bp, 106 predicted proteins | sample Bog_T0_3_FD_202130 | JGI IMG/M metagenome (GOLD analysis project Ga0302320, IMG submission 202130) | Peat permafrost microbial communities from Stordalen Mire near Abisko, Sweden - Bog_T0_3 | ecosystem: Environmental > Terrestrial > Soil > Wetlands > Peat | place: Sweden: Abisko, Stordalen... | reverse complement strand
GGCCGCAATCCGGTATTGACCGCAAAGAGCACGTAGTCGTGAAGTTGCTCCGTCTCCCATTTGAAGCCTCGTCGCTTCGGCTCTTGCGCTCGCTTTCGTGTCGCGTTGTAGAGTTGTTTGTATTCTTCTAGTGAGAACCATGCCCGGTGAGAGATTTTGGGTGATTTCCTGTATGGCTCAGAAAAATCGGGGAGTCGATCAAGCCATCCGTGACGGAGCGCCGTCTTCAAAGTCTGGCGGAGCGTCACGATTTCCTGATGCATCGTGCTATGCGCTGGTGGCTTGCCATTCTTCTTCAGGGCTTCTTGATATCTCTGAAGTCGGTATTCCTGGATCTTTCCAGCCGTGATTTCTGAGATACCCAGGTCCCCGAAGAAAGGAACTAGGCGCCCTGTCGATCGCCAGTGCTGGCCTTCCACATACCGTTGGTTGCGTTGTCCCTGCGTCATGATGTCGAACTCGCACAGGTAGTGCTCAGACACTTCGCGAAACGTTTTTTCGCTCTTGATCTCTCCGCCGCGGAGTTTTCCGCGCAGCCGTAGGTACCAGTCCTCGGCGATTTCCTTGGCCCTGGAGAGACTGTCTTCCTTCGTGCTGGTGCGGCGATTCTTGCCCGCGGAAAAGCTTGAGCACTGCCAGAAGCTGCTGTTTGGGCGCTTGTAGACGTGGACTTTGCCGCCCAGGATCGTGTGGTGTTCGGTCATCTTCGTTCCTCGTGAGAAGTGGCGCGAGAACTCGAAAATGTGTAATGAATGTGAAGCTATTCCCGCTTTGAAATCATATCAATAAAATTATTGTTTACAAGGACATAACATGAGGAATAAGCAGATCACTGGGGTTTTAAGTCCCGTGCGTCTGCCAGTTTCGCCATCCGGGCATGATCTTGCAAGTTATTGCTGCGTAATCAAATAACCGTCATTTTGTGACGATTGCTTCAATGCGTTTTTCGGCTCGCTTGTCGGATTGTCGGTTTTAGTGTCGGTTGTCATCACTCCGGCCTCTATCAGACTAGCGGCTTTCCTCAGTCGATCAAGCGTTTGAATATTGTACCGGGAGAAAACTGAATCGGTGACATGCCCGGAGATTTTCTTCATCGAGTCGCGGTCAACCCCGCGTTCCATGCCGTTCATAATCGCGCTCCGTCGCATATCGTGAATCTTTCTAGGCTCGACTCCGGCTGCATTAAACATTTCAGCCCAGGCATTGCGCAAATCGCGGATCGGTTGGCCCTTGTAACGTCCCTCGGTGCGAGTGAAAACAAAATCGTCTGACTGCTTGCCGTGCACTAGCATCGCGATCAGGACTTTGACTTCGGAGGTCATGGCGATAATACGCGGCTTTTTATTCTTGCTCTGGCTAGGCGGCAGCGAGATAGTTCCCTCCATCAAATCAACCTGACGCACGCGCATCCCTAGCGCCTCATTCTTCCGCCAACCGAAGGTGTAATAGACGGCTAGCAGTGCACGAAGCCACAACTCAGAGGCGTGTTGTCGGAGCAAGTCGTATTCCGTCTGAGTTAAGAATCCTTGCCGCGCTTCCGGCTCTTCCAAATGAGGGAAATACGGAACATTCAAAACCTTCGCTGGCTTTGTGCGCATCCCCAAATTGAGCATCCGCTTAACTAGCGCGATTTCTCGGTTGATCGTAGCTGGCCCCGCTTTCTCTTTTTGGCGAGAGAAAATGTAAGCGTCAATCGTGTCCGTGGTCAAAGAATTTGCCGCGACAGCGCCGAAGTGAGCCTTTAGGTGATTTTCCCAACGGGCCTTGGCGTGCTCCCATGTTCTCTTCCCTTTTCGGGAAAAATCTTGCTCTACCAAGATCAGCAGATCACTGATTTTTGACTTGGCGCTGGCCTCCATCGCGCCAGTCCGGTTTTCTTCGAGGACCTTGCTTTGCAGTTTCACGAGCGCCGATTTAGTTAGCTCTAAGCCAGGATGCTGCAATCGCGTCGGCGGTACCGGGACCTTCAATTCTTTCAGCAGTTCCCACGTCACCATGAGCCGTACTGGCTTGCCTTGGCGCGTGACGTAGATGCGGAACCGTCCGTCTGGTAGCTGATGAATTCCGCGTGGCAGTTTGCGCTTCGTTTCGTCGGTCATGATGTTTTCTCCCCTTTTGTTTTGAGATAACGATCCTTGTTTCGGTTCCAACACGCTAGTTTTCTCTGACGCTCATTCCACGCTTTACACGCTTCGCTTTTGCAGAATGTCTCCCGGCTACGCTCAGCAACGAAGAAGGGCCGCACGCATTCCGGCGAAGGACAAATACGGAGTTGTGACCACGGAAGCGAGCCGAAGCACAGCTTTGCCAAATCAAGAAAATTCTCTAACTCTAGAACGTTTCCACCTTCGGAAGAGAACAGGCGCGAGCCTTTGGGAAAGGACCACACTTTTTCTTGCTCGTTCCATTCACTGAGCGAACCGACAACTGAGCGCCAGTCATTGCGAAAGGTCGTTTGCCATGCACGCCACTCGCTCAAAGCAAATCGAAATTCTCCTCTCGCACAATCAGAATCGAGCATCGAGATATTCACTAGGGGCGCGTACTTCCGCGTGAATTTTAGTATTTCCGCCGGAGAGTCGGGACAATTGGCCAATTGCTCACAAAGCACGCTGGACTTGCGTATGACGAGCGGCTTTACTCCGAACCGTCCCACGATCCACTCGCCTTCAATCTCCGCCGTCTCAGTTCTGGCTAGACTCTGAAACTTCGTAATCTCGAGTTGTGCGTCTAGACTCATACTTTCTTCTTGCAGTCTAGTGCATCTTGACGCACGATGCAAGTGAATAGTTCTGCAAAGGAGCGTCATGGCACACCAACCTGAAAAATTAACGTTCTCGGTCACAGAAGCAGCGGCAGCCTCCGGGCTATCCATTCGAAAGATTTGGTTCGAACTCGCGGCAGGCAGGTTGGAAGCCGTTCGCTCCACGGGACGGACCTTAGTTCCACGCGGTTCCCTCTTGAAATATCTAGGAATCGACGAAACAGGAAACCCCCTACCCAAACGGCCGGAAGACAAAGTTGCTCCGCAATCGCTGATCAGCGAACCAGATATCCCGGCGAACTTGGAACGGGAAGACAGCTCCACGAACTCGTCTTCCAACAACCCGACAAAAAACGCATCGGATTCGAATCCTCCAGTACGCGCTTGGGACGATTTCTTCAAAGATCGTTACATCGCTCCAGAAATGGCTGATTGGACCAAGGTGTACCGCATCGGCCACGCCATGTTAGTGCCGACTTTTGTGGACGATTCCAAAGCATTGCTCTTCGAGCTTGACACAGGTGCCTTTACCAACACCCTCTCGCTACGCGCTGGCCTCAAAGCAGACAGCATCGTCCCCGAGGAAGACGCACTCCGCGTTCGGGGTCTGAGCGGCGAAGCGAAAGCCGTCTATAGTGGCAAAGCCACTTTGAGTTTCGGACATCTTCAGCAAACAGATCCGGCCATCGTCATTCTTAATCTATCCAACGTGAGCGGCCACATCGGCACCGAGGTTTCCGGCTTTCTGGGTTATGGAATGCTCCGCTTGCTCGACGTGAAGCTCGACTATCGTGACGGCCTAGTGAATTTCGAGTACCACCCCAAACACTAATGCACCTACCCTGCGCTCTGCCCCACTGCCTTACCCTTCCCCATCATCTTCCCCACCGCCCGCGCCACCGACACTAGCTTCTCCAAATCCTCTGCCGTGAAGTCAGGCCCCGCTGCCGCTGGACGCGGCGCCTTGCGCGAAACCTGAATCACTCCAACCACCTCTCCATTCGCATTCACCACCGGAGCCGACATCAGCTTCTGAATGACCTGATCGTCGAGCCCCGTATCTCCCAGCTTCACCAGTTCGAAAATACTGTAATGCTTCACCTCGGCGAACCCGTTGAAAAGCTCGGCATGCTTTGTCCGGGCCGTCCGCGCCGCCACCGACGAACTCGCCAAAGGTATCGCTCCCGCAGTTTTCAACTCCGCCGGATACAGAAAATTCAGCATTCTCCCGTGAAGTTCTAGGAGCGCAACTTCCATTTCTCGCACGCGAAAAATCTGCGCGACCTGGCCACAAATCGCCTCAGGAGTGCCCTCCGGCCAGCCTACATCCCCGAAATGGCCTATCTCCCGCATTTTCCTGAGGATGCCTCATTGACCGCCCAAGCCGCAAGTGACGAACGTGCTCTTTGCTCCTTCGTTTCAGTAACTTGGACGAACCCCGAACCTCAAAACTCCGCCTCTAAACTCGTCCCAACGAAAAAGCCCCGAACAGTTTGTCCGGGGCTGCCCACCGAAAGCTAGGAGCTTACGCTTCGGCCGGCGGAGTCGCCACTATCCATCTTTGCGCTGGCGGGTTCTTCGGCAAAATATCCAGGTAGACCACCGCATATCGGAAGGCCACCACCGCCGCCGTGATCGTCGCAAACGTTGCCGCAAATTCCGTCCACTTCGGCGTGTAGTAAACCGCCGAACTGCTCTGCAGCGCGGTGATCGAAACATTGAGCCGGTTCGTCATGAAACCCATCACGATGACCGCACTCGTCCAATATAAAAACAACGGATTGTTTCGCACCTTCTCCTGGTTCAACAGCACCAGCGGAATCATCACCAGCAGCGCAATCTCCAGCCAGAACAGCAGCGTCTCCTCGCGCCACATCCACAAATAGCGCGTGGCATCGCGGTTCACCAGATCCACGACGCGGAACACTCCATACATCGCTAGCAGCGGCCCAATCACCCGGCTCACGTCGCTCAATATGCTCATATCTACGCGAGCATTCAGCGACCGCACGCACAAGTAAATCGCCATGATCGTGACCGCCAGCCCCGCCGGAATCGCCGACAGATAAAACATCGTGGTCAGGTACGGTGTGTACCACAGCGGATCCAGCCGCCCCTTCGTGATCAGGTACAGCCCGCCGAGAAACGACTGGTGCATCGACGAAAGCAGGGTCCCCGCCATCACCAGCGCAATCAGAATGCTATGGTGCCAGCGCAAATACATCTCTCGTACTCTTACAAACGGAATCTTCTCAATCAGCGCCGGCGAAAATTCCAGCGCCAGCACCGTGCTGTACAGCATCACGCACCACGACACCTCGAATAACACCGAATGCCGGTTCCACATCACAATCGGATGCCAGATTCTCCACGGCAATCCCAGTTCATACAACATGCCAATCATGACTGTCGAATATCCCAGGAACGAGATCAGCACCGACGTGCGCAGAATCGGACGGTAGCGCTCCAGTCCCAAAAGATAAACCGATGCTGCGATGGCGAACCCACCAGCCGAGAGTCCCACGCCGCACAGTGTTCCCAACCCAACCCACAACCCCCAGGGCTGCGGATCGGTGAGATTCGTCGACGCCTGAAATCCCAGTGCGAACCGCGCATACATCGAGTAAATTCCAGCCGCGAAAATTAACGCCACCACCGTTCGCCAGAAACTGATTTGCGGAAATCGTACCGCAGGCTTTCCCGCAACCGTCTTTTCAATACCAATCGCTCCCAGGCCAGTCATAACTCAACCCCTTTCCTTGGTAGATTTCTCCCGCGCTTCCGCCAGCGCCACCAGCGCCCGGCGTTGCGTGATCCAGTAGAGGCCCGACAGCAGCGCGCCTCCTACCAGAATCACCGTCGGTCCATCGCCCAATGCATTCGCCGTCAGAATCGGCATCGCCTGCTTCGGCACGGTGTCAAATCCCAGCTTTTCAAACGACACATCCGAGATAAAGAACACCGACGTCCCGCCCACTTCGTCGCTGCCGTAGATGTGCTTCACATACTTCGAATCGCTCAGAATGCGCCGCATCGCCTCGTCCATAATTTCGTTTCGGCTACCGGAAATCGACGCCTGTACCGGGCACGCCTCCACGCACGCCGGCACTTCTCCCTTCGCCTGCCGCGCCGCGCACATATCGCATTTCTTCACATAGGGTGCGAGTTTGTTCCACTCATAGCGCGGCACACTGAAAGGACAAGCCACCAGACAGTACCGGCAACCTATGCACTTCGTCCCGTCATACGTCACCGGACCCGCGTCAGTCTTTTTCAGCGCGCCCACCAGGCACGCTGACGCGCACGCCGGATCCTGGCAGTGCATGCACATCTTCCGCACGTAGTGGTCTCCGTGTTCTTCCACCACCGTCAGCGCCGTCGCCGAGAGCTTCGCTTCCGTCGCCTTCGGGAAGCCATGTATTTCCTTGCAGGCCTGCTCGCAATTCCGGCATCCGATGCACTTCGTGATGTCGACCAGAATTGCCCTGCTCTGGATTGCTTCTGCGGTTGCCATCGCTTTCTCCTTTCCTCTTTCCCAAGTTCGTGGCAAACCCCGTTACGATAGGAAGAACTCCTTCATCACCGACTGCTTCAACTCCCCATCCAACTGCGCCAGTAATCCCGGAATCGGATCGCCACCATCCTGCATCAACGCCGGCGCCGGACCCGCCAACATCCCATTCAGGCGCGTCACGTTGTTCTGCATCCACGGCGCAACCATCGCACCTTGTATCAAATTCCTCTGGTTAATTTTGAGGTCGGGCGACTTCACAATCGCGATCCACCCCTGCTCATACGGATCTTTCGTCAGCAAACTCGGATCCCGCAGCGCATCCTCATTAATCGCCGTCACCACACCCTCCACCGGCGACACCAGATCGATGCTCGCTCCGTTCCCTCTGATCGTCACCAGCTTTTGTCCTTGGCGAACCCAGCGGTCGGCCCCGCGCACAGCAATGTGTTCCACCTTCCCCAGCAGATTCGTGGTGAACTTATCGACCCCCACCCGCGCATCGTCGCTGCTCTCTTTGCTCATCCACATGTGTCCGAGATGAAAGCAGTAGTTCTGCGGAATCTCGAATCCAAACTCCCGCTTCACCAGCGGTGCCTTCGCCTTGGCCAAAATTTCCATTTCCGTAACCGGCTCATTTTTCGGTTCAATAAAATATCGGACGCTGATGATCAGCAAGAACATCAGTAGCACGAACAGGATCGACATAAACCCTCCTCTCGGGTTCTATCCCGCCACTCTGAACTCTGGCGCGTTTCCGCGCCCGCTTGCATCCTTATTAAATGCACGTATTGGGCATTTCCCACCATGTCGCCCTTTTGTTGCAAGATAAAGACTTCTGCCCTCAGATCCCACCAGCGGTCAACTTTAGACCCCTGCGTTTTGCAGCGAGCCCTGCATTTTGCAGGAGCGCCCCTTCGCGAACTGCTTTCGACATCCGTCCCGAAATAGAAACCACGGCCATTCTGGCTAATCCGCCCGGATTGCGGTTAGTTGCTCTGAGACCACACGTCCTCGGTGCCCCAGGTTCGTGCCCGTTCTTCTGGGCATTAACCTGGGCCCTCCAAACTTTGCCGTCAGGGGTCCATTTTCGGGAAGACACAAATACAGAGTTCGAAGAAGTAACGATGTTTCGACAAGTGCTCGACCTAGAGAAACCTGAAGAAAAACACTGGATTCAAGTGCTATAAAGAAAGGGCGCGAGCTCCACTCGGGCCGTAACCGCCACGGAACAAGAAGCGGCCTTCAGCCGCTGGGGAAGTCTGGTTTCGAATCGACCAACTGCTGTCCCTATCGTCCCCGCCCCCAGATTTCCCAAACACGGTGCATTACAATACATCCATTAACCCCTGAGTCGGACTCTTAGACACAGGAGGACAATACCGGCCACGCAGTTTCAGCAGAGTTCTCGTTAGTCTTCGACTGTTCCTGCACGGTCGGTGACACCACGGTCGCAACGATTTGATCTCATTTATGCGGTCTCGGAACACTCGCCTCTCGCGTCGAACCTTCGCCACGACCGCGATGTTGTTCCTCTGCATAACCGCCAGTCCCGCCCAGACGGTGACCCGTATCACCCTCGACCAGGCCATCGACCTCGCCCTCGCACACAACCATTCGCTCCTCGCCACCCGCACCACGATCCTTCAAAACCAGGCTCAGGAGATCACCGCCAACCTCCGTCCTAACCCGACTCTCGGCGCCGACACGCAATTCGTCCCATTTTTCAGCCCCCAGGATTTTTCCGGCGAAAACCTCGATGAAACTCAGCAATTCGATGTCGGAATCTCCTACCTCTTCGAGCGCGGCCGCAAACGGCAGCATCGTCTCCAGGCCGCCCGCGATCAAACCGCCGTCACCCGCGCCCAAGTTGCGGACGCTGAACGCACCCTCGCCTTCAATGTCGGCCAGCAATTCGTTGCCGTTCTGCTCGCCGAATCGACCCTCGATTTCGCCCTCGAAGACCTCAAGGGCTTTCAGCAGTCTGTCGATATCAGCGAGATTCAACTTAAGGCTGGATACATCGGCGAAGGCGACTACCTCAAAATCAAGCTGCAGTTGCTCCAGTTTCAAACCGATGTCTCGTCTGCCCGCCTCGCCAAAGTTCAGGCGCTAGTCGCCCTCCGCGAGTCTCTCGGCTACAACGCCGTGCCCGCTGATTACGACGTCGTCGGAGATCTCGCTTTTCAACCCATCAAGGGCAATCTCGAAGACCTTCAGGCCCGAGCCCTGCGCGAGCGCCCTGACTTCCGCGCCGCGGAACTCGGCGTCACCGCTGCCCAAAGTCAAATCGCGCTGGCCAAAGCCAACGCCAAGGTTGACGTGAATGGCACTTACGATTTCACCCACGTCTCCGGCGAAAACACCGCCTCCATCTTTGCCAATTTTGAGCTACCTATCTTCAACCGCAATCAAGGCGAGATCGCCCGCACCGGATACGCCTTAACCCAGTCTCAGGAACAGCAACTATCCGCCAGCGACACCGTTCTCTCCGACGTCTCGAATGCTTTCGAATCCGTCAAAAGCAACGAAGAGGTTGTTCAGCTCTACACCTCCGGATATCTCAAGCAGGCGCAAGACTCGCGCGACATCAGTGAGTATGCTTACAAGCGGGGTGCAGCCAGTCTTTTGGATTATCTCGATTCCGAGCGCAGCTACCGCGCAGTGCAACTCGCCTACCGCCAGGCGCTCGCCGCCTACATGACGGCGCTCGAACAGCTGAAAGAAGCTGAAGGAACCAGAAATCTGCCATGAACATGAGGAACAGGAACCTGCTATGACTCTCCGACCCGATCGCCATCGCTGGAGGACCGTCCTACCTGCCTCTTGTGCGATCGCGCTCCTCTTTTTATCTTTTGCCGGATGTAGCGACTCAGCCTCGAAAACCCCCGCCGATTCCAGCAGCGCAAAGAGTTCCGACAGCGCCGAGCTCTTCACCATCCCGCAAGAGCAGATGTCGCACGTCCAGGTGCTGACGGTGCAACCAACAACTCTCACTCGGACTCTTCGGCTGACCGGAGCCGTCGCCTACAACAGCTTCCGCACCACGCCCGTCATCACCCAGGTCAGCGGACCCGTTGCTCGAGTCGTCGTCGTTCCCGGCCAGCACGTCAAACAAAGTGAGCCGATGTTGTACGTGGCCAGCCCCGATTATTCCCAGCTCCGCACCAATTACCTCAAAGCCAAAGATGCATATGCACTCGCCCAAAAGGCTTATGCCCGCGCCCGCGACCTCTACGAACACAAAGCCATCGCCGAGCAAAATCTCGAACAGGCTGAATCCGCAGAGGTCCAAGCCGGAGGCGATCTCGCCGCCGCACAAGCTGCCCTCAAAGTCATGGGCATCACCGACCCCGATGCGCTCGTAAAAGCTCCTCCATCCTTTGAAGTCCCTGTCAGGGCGCCGATCAACGGTGAGGTCGTCGAACAAGACGTAGCCGCCGGACAACTCATCCAGCCCGGCACCACGCAGTGCTTCATGATCTCCGATACCAGCAACGTCTGGGTCTTGGTCAACGTCTATCAGAAGGACTTGCCTCACATCCGCGTCGGCGACCAGGTCGCCATCCAGACCGATAGTTATCCCGACGTCTTCCACGGCCGCATCTCTTACGTTGCCGCCTCGCTCGATCCCAGCACCCGCACGCTCCAGGCGCGCATCGAGACCAATAATCCTGGAGAGAAGCTGAAAAAAGATATGTTCGTCACCACCATTGTGAATGCCGGAACGATCCCGAATGCCATCGCGCTTCCGGACGCGGCCATCCTCCGCGATACCGAGAATCAGCCCTTTGTCTATGCCGCGGCCGCCACGAATCAGTTTGGCCGGCGCGCCGTGACTCTGGGCGAAAGTTTGAACGGCCAAACGCAAATTACCAGCGGCCTGAAAGCGGGAGATCAAGTCGTAGGCAATGGCAGCCTGTTCCTGCAATTCGCCAACTCGCTACAACGCTAGAGCACGAACCATGCCGACGACCGCACAACTCGGAATCCTCCCCGCATGATCCATCGCATCGTCCAAGCGGCGCTCCGTCAAAGATTCCTCGTGCTGATGCTCACCGCCTTCATCACCATTGGCGGAGTCCTATCCTTCCAGCGCATGCCCGTCGATGCCTATCCCGACCTCGCGCCGCCTCAAGTCGAAATCATCACCCAGTGGCCCGACCACGCCGCCGAAGAAGTTGAGCGCCTCGTCACCTTGCCCCTCGAACTCGAGATGAACGGCGTCCCCCACATGGTCGTGATGCGCTCCATCTCGCTCTACGGACTCTCAGATCTCATCCTCACCTTCGAAGACAACACCGACGATTATTTCGCCCGTCAGATCGTCTTCGAACGCCTCGCCCAAGCCACGCTCCCCACGGCAGTCACTCCCAGTCTCGCTCCGCTCTTCAGCCCCAGCGGCCTCGTCTATCGTTACGTACTCGAAAGTCCCGACCGCACTCCGCAGGAGCTAAAGACCATCGAAGATTGGGTCGTCGAGCGAGCATATCGCTCCGTTCACGGCGTCGCCGACGATTCCGGCTTCGGTGGAACCGTGATGCAGTATCAGGTGCTCCTCGATCCTGCCCGCATTTACGGATACCACCTCACCATCCCGCAAGTGGTCACCGCGCTCTCCGCCAACAACGCCAACGCGGGCGGCGGATTCTATTCGCAAGGCGGTCAGTTCTACTACGTCCGCGGAATCGGCCTCGTCAAAAATACCGACGACATCGGAAACATCGTCGTCGGCGCCAACAAGGGTGTGCCCCTCCGTGTCAAAGATATTGGAACTGTTGAAATCGGCCACGCTCCGCGCCTCGGCGAATTCGGCTTCCAGAAAAATGACGACTCCGTCGAAGGCGTCATTCTCATGCTCCGTGGCGAGCAAACGCAAAATGTCCTGAAAGGTGTCGAGGCCAAGACCGAAGAACTCAACCGCCAGATCCTTCCGCCGGACGTCAAGATCCATCCTTATTACGATCGCAGCGAACTCGTCGACCTCACCACCGACACCGTCGAGGCCAATCTCCTCCGCGGCATGGTCCTCGTTTTGATCGTCCTGATTTTCTTCCTCGTTAGCTTCCGCGCCGCCATCATCGTCGCCATCACCATTCCGCTCTCGCTGCTCTTTGCCTTCATCGTCCTTCACGCCCACGATGTAGCCGCCAATTTGCTCTCCATCGGAGCCATCGACTTCGGAATCGTCATCGACGGCACCGTCGTAATGATCGAAAATATCTACCGCGAACTCGCTCTCCGCGAAGGCCAACAGTACAATCTCAACGAAGTCATTCTCGCTGCCGCCAAAGACGTCGATCGCCCCATCTTCTATTCCGTCGCCGTCATTCTAGCCGGATACCTTCCCATCTACGCTCTCAGCGGCCCCTCCGGCAAACTATTTCACCCCATGGCCGAGACCATGTCGTTCGCGCTCGTGGGCGCACTCCTTCTCACCCTCACACTCATCCCTGTTCTCGCCTCCTACTGGTTCAAGAACGGAGTTCGCGAGAAACAGAACCGGGCCTTCGAATGGATGAAGCAGAAGTACGCCGGACAGCTCGATTGGTCGCTCGATCGCCCCAAGCTAACCATGCTCATCGCGACCCTCATTTTCGGAGCGACCCTGCTCCTGGTCCCCTTCATCGGCGGCGAATTCATGCCCCACCTCGACGAGGGTGCGCTTTGGGTCCGCGCCACTATGCCCTACACCATCTCATTCGAAGAAGCGAGCAGCATCGCTCCCCAGATCCGCGACATTCTCATGTCGTACCCGCAAGTCACCGTCGTCGGCTCCGAGTTAGGACGCCCCGACGACGGCACCGATCCCACCGGATTCTTTAATTGTGAATTTTATGTCGGCCTCAAACCCTACAAAGACAAGTCCTGGAGCGGCGATGCGAGCGACAAGAAAGCGCTGATCGAGTCGATCAACAAGAAGCTCACGGCGTTTCCCGGCATCATCTTCAACTACACCCAGCCCGCCGAAGACGCCGTCGACGAAGCCCTCACCGGACTCAAGAGCTCGCTCGCCGTCAAAATTTATGGTGAAGATCTCAACGTTCTTCAGGACAAAGCGATCCAGATCAAGAACGTCCTCGCCGAAGTCCCCGGATTCACCGAACTGACCGTCGTCCGCGAACTCGGCCAGCCCAGCCTGCTCGTTGATGTGGATCGCGACAAGATCGCCCGCTATGGCATCAACGTCGCCGACGTCGAAGCCGTCATCTCCGCCGCCGTCGGAGGACAGGCCGTTACACAGGTCATTCAGGGCGAGAAGCTCTTCGACTTAGTGGTCCGCATGCAGCCTCAATTTCGCAGCAGCGCACACGAAATCGGAAACCTCCTCGTCGGCACGCCCGATGGGACGCAGATCCCCCTCAGTCAACTCGCTACCATCACGCAGGGCAACGGCGCATCCTTTATTTATCGGGAAAATAACTCGCGCTACATCGGAGTCCAGTACAGCATCGAGGGCCGCGACCTGGAACGCGCCGTTCAAGACGGTCAGGCCGCCGTCAAAAAAGTCGTCACGCTCGCGCCCGGCTACACCATGTCTTGGGGAGGTGAATACAGCCAGTTTCTGGAAGCGAAATCGCAGATGTATTTCATCGTGCCTCTCGCCATCGTCCTCATATTCATGATCCTCTTCGCCCTCTACGGAAACTTTAAATTCCCTGTCACCATCGCTCTCGGCGTCATCATGACCGAGCCCGTAGGCGCTCTCATCGCTCTCAAACTCACTCACACCCCATTCAGCGTCTCGTCCATTCTAGGGCTGCTCGCTTTGTTAGGCGTCTCCGTAGAAACCGCAGTCATCCTCGTCTCTTACATCAACAAACTCCGCCAGGAAGGCATGGGCATTCGCGCCGCCACCCGCGAAGCGTCGCTCCTCCGCCTGCGTCCCATCATGATGACCGCTCTCGTGGCCTGCCTCGGCCTGCTTCCCGCCGCACTCTCCACCGGCATCGGATCTGACACGCAACGCCCCTTCGCCATCGTCATCGTCGCCGGCCTCATCTCCCGCCTCTTCATCGGATTCTTCGTCAACCCCGTCCTGTACGAAATGGTAGCCCGCGACGGCGACGTCCTCCAGGTGTGATCAATCCCCGCCAATCGAATCACCGAGACGAAAGGACAATCTAATGATGCGAAACCGCCACTGCGGGATGAGTATTCCAAGCTCACCACCACCGCCTCGCATCCCTTGCCCAACTCTCTCATCTAATATCTATGGGCAAAGAATTAGCAGTCTCTGTTCTTGATCTCGTAGGCATGCGCCCTTGCGAATCCGCCGGAAGCGCCATCGCGCGCTCCGTCGATTTGGCGCAACACGTGGAAAGTTGGGGATATACCCGCTACTGGCTCGCCGAACACCATTCCATCGCAGGATTGGCCTGTTCCGCCACCCCCGTGCTCATTGGCCATGTCGCCTGCGCAACCAAAACCATCCGCGTAGGCAGCGGAGGCATTATGCTCCCCAACCACGCCCCGCTCGTTGTCGCCGAACAGTTTGGCACCCTCGAAGCTCTCTACCCCGGACGCATCGATCTCGGCCTCGGACGCGCTCCCGGCGGTGACTTTCTTACCATGCGTGCCCTCCGCCGCGACCTGCAGCAAACCGGAGAAGATTTTCCCGCTCTCTTGCAGGAATTGCGCGCCTATCTCGGCCCCGAAACTCCCGGCCAAGCCGTGAAAGCTATTCCCGGACAAGGCAGCAACGTTCCCATTACGCTCCTCGGCTCCAGCGCCTTCAGTGCCCAATTGGCCGCCGCTCTCGGTCTACCCTTTGCCTTCGCCGCTCACTTTGCCCCCGATTATCTGCACACTGCCTCTCACCTGTACCGCGATCATTTTCGCCCCAGCGACACCCTGCGCCATCCGCACTTCATGGTGGCCGTGCAGATCATCGCGGCCGAGACCGACTCCGTAGCCCAGCGTTTGTTCACAACTTCCCAACAGCGCTTCCTACGTTTGATCCGCAACCAGCCCGTGGAATTGCTGCCGCCCGTCGACTCCATGGAGCCGTTATGGCAAGACTGGGAGAAGGGCGCCGTTCACAGCAAGCTAGGCGCCGCCATCGTGGGATCCGAGGCAACCGTAAAGACAAAACTGGAAAAGTTGATTGCAGACACGGCAGCCGACGAGGTCATCGTAGTCACGGACACTTATGAACACTCTGACCGCCTGCGGTCCTATGAGCGCGTAGCTGGAATCGCCATAGCGCTCGCAATCGAGCCCTTGATGGCAACCCGAACGTGACTTCGTTCTTCCCTAAAGAAAAACGGGCGCACCGAAGTGCGCCCAAGCCTCAGTAGAAACAAATTTTCAAAAACAGCAACTCTGCCGCAGGACAAACTCAAATTCCCGATTCCCTACCCTAGCGCCCAAATCCCGCCGACTGCATCGACTGCCGCGATATATCCGCGGTCGACGCAATCCCCTGCATTCGCAGTTTGAATTCGTCCGCATTCGATGCACTTTCCAAAGCCGTCTCATAGTTGACCAGTCCGGCCTGGAACAAATCCCACAACGATTGATCGAAAGTCTGCATGCCATACTGCGAAGTGCCCGATGAAATCGCTTCGCGAATCGCGCGCGTCTTCTCCGGAACCAGAATGCATTCCCGTATATAAGCGGTCGTAATCATCACTTCCACCGCCGGCACGCGCCCTTCCGCATCCGAACGCCTCACCAGTCGCTGGCTCACAATCGCGCGCAATACCGCCGCCAACTGCAAGCGAATCTGCTTCTGCTCCGGCGGAGGGAAAATTGCAATAATTCGGTTGATGCTTTCCACCGCATCCAACGTGTGCAGCGTCGAGAAAACCATGTGGCCCGTTTCAGCCGCATGCAGCGCCGTCCCAATCGTCTCCAGATCGCGCATTTCGCCCACCAGAATCACGTCCGGATCCTGACGCAAAGATGCTCGCAGCGCCGCCGAGAACGAAGGCGTGTCTACCTCGATCTCGCGCTGGTTTACGTATCCTTTTTTATCGCGATGCAAAAATTCGATCGGATCTTCAATCGTGATAATGTGTTCGGCGCGCGTCGAGTTGATTCGATCCACCATCGCCGCCAGCGTCGTCGATTTACCGGAGCCCGTAACTCCCGTCACCAGCACCAGACCACGCGGCATGTCGCAGATCTGCTCCACCACCTTCGGCAGAAACAGCTCATCCAGCGCGCGAATCTTCGTCGGAATAACGCGGAGCACCAACCCCACATTTCCGCGCTGCTGAAATACGTTCACACGGAAGCGTCCCAGTCCTGCGACGCCATACGCCATATCGATTTCCGTGGTTTCCTTGAATTTTTGCTTTTGCCGGGCCGACATCATGCTGAACGCCATGTTCAACATGTCTTCCGCCGACACCCGCGCCTGATCCGTCAACGGCACCAAGTCCCCGTCGATTCGTAGGTGCGGATAGTTCCCCACCTTCAAGTGCAAGTCGGAAGCGCGGCGCTCCATGGCAATACGGAGCAGATCATCAATATTCATGAAGGCAGGACTCCACTACCATCCTTATGATCACAGGAACCTGCCCCCCATACGAGATGACGGAGGTAATTGGACCTTTAGGTTGCCCGACGCCACGCCCTCCCACGAAACACCAAAGGTTACCCCCCGACGGCCGCTTTTAGGCCCTTTACCCTCGCGGCCTCCTGGACGCGTTCGGTAGGCACAAAAAAGCCGCGCAGGACGGCTTATTCTCACCAAAACCTTCGAACTGCCCCCTATGCAGCGGCCTTGAACGGCTCATCATAGCTCCCACCGTAAATCGCCGGCACCTTTGACCCCATCGGCCTTAGATACGTCGCGAGCTCCCCTCGATGATGAATGCTGTGATTGTTCAAAAACCCCAGATAAAACGCGGCTGGCATATTAAACGCACCCATGAAATCTACCGGCGTCACCAACTGCTCTCCTAAAAGCGCCCGTACCCGCTCCATACAGCGCTTGACGTTCATGTCGTACCACTCCACCAGTTGCGCCACCGTCTTCGGCTTTTCCATTTCCGACCGCGCCGCCATATTGAACTTCAAATCTGCAATCCCTTCCATGAACTGTACATCGGTATTGGCTAGGTGCCACGCCAGTTCCCAGGCAGTTCGCGCGCACGGCTCCGGGCGGTAGTCTTTCTTCTCCTCCGGGATCGCCGCAAAAACTTTCTTCGTCGTTTCAACTTCTCGTGTAAATCCCTCCACCATCAGGTTGCGATAACCCGATGCAAATTCGGGGGTCGGAGCTGACATGAAATTCTCCTTCTATCGTGCGGATTCAGAAACGTTCGTGTCGGGTCACAAACAGCAAGTGCACCCTCGGTCAGACGCACCCACTATAGTTCACCAAAATCCGAAGATCAAACCTCCTATCCCAGAATTCCCGCAGCTCTCCGGATTGGAACCGAATTCAAATTCGTATCCAGGCCGCCAACGGGAACTGTATCTCGCGCTACGCCGCCGTCGTCTCATCGCCCGGAAGATCCTCCACATCCACTTCCCCGTCGCCAATCCCCATTCGCCGGTCGCTCACACCCTGCTCCAGTTCCCCATCCTCCTCCGAGCCCGTTTCGTTTGACCCATCGGTCGGCGGAAGATCATCCGGCCTCCCATACTCCATATGCGTGTGCACCGGACGCTCCGGATGATTCGCCGCATCCTCCACTCCATCGACGATCCCCGCCTCCAGCGCCTGATCCGAATCCGCCAGCTCCTGCACGCTCTCATCCGCCGCATCCGCGATCGAAGACAACTGCTGGCCGTCCCCCGATTGTCCCCCGCTATCCGGACCCACCTGCCCCGGATCACTCCCCAATTCGTCCGCTCGTGCTTCCTCATCGCCACGTGGTCTGTTCAACATAAGATCCTCCTCGTTTGATCGTTCTGGCTTGATCGTGCTCAGTTGATGGTTCTTTTCGCTCCAATTCGCGTGAATGATGATTTCACTGCCTTTTCGATTCACGACGAGCAACCATTGGATGCTGCCAACCCCTCCCGCGTCCGTCTTCTCTTTCTTGGATTGCTCCCTCGGCTGGCACCGATTGCGTGAACTTCGCTGCCCTTACCTCGTTCGCACGTGCCCGTCCCAATCGCGATGATCGGTTTCGCGTGGCTCAACCTCCCCTTCCGCCCTGAAAGCGCCAATGAACCGGATTCAGGGGCATCAGTGGCAAGCCTCGTGGCGCGGATTCGGCACTCCATTTCAACTGCTCCCATCGTCAAGGTTTTCGGCATACAATGGTCCTCTTCTGCAAGTTAAGAAGAATTCGTTTCAAATCGTGCTGCTATACCCGCGGCACTGACAACAGGAAATTTCATGCCATCGATTTTTCGTTTCTCGGGATTATGCGTTGCCCTTCTGTTAGCTTGTGGGGTCGCGGCTCCGTCTGCTTTGGGGCAGGCGATGCCTCACTTCAACCACATCATCTGGGTCATGGAGGAGAACCTCAACTACTCCGACATCACCAGTGCCTCGTGGCCGAATCTGTATGCGTTGGGGCACACCTACGGGTATTCGACTAATTTTTTCTCCGACACGCATCCTTCAATCGGCAACTACGAAGAGGACATCAGTGGCAAGATTCTGACCAACGATGATTCGTGCGATCCGAATGGCAGCGGCGGCTCCGATTGCCCGTTTCCCAGCACCGTCGATAACCTCGTGCGCGAGGTTTTGGCCCAAGGCCTGACGTGGAAATCTTATGCCGAGTGCATACCGAACGTGGGTTACTTAGGCGGAAATTATGTGGCCAAGTCCTGCCCCACCGATCTTACGGGTAACAACACCTACTACGTTCGCCACAACCCGTTTCCGTATTACTCGGATGTCTATAACAACCAGACGCAGGCTGATAACATTGTTCCCTTCAGTCAATTCGCAACCGACGTGGCGAATAAGAACTTACCGGACCTCGTCTATGTCGCGCCCGACGGGTGCGACGATGCCCACGATTGCCCTTCATATCCCGGCCATATCGATCTGAATGCCGATACATGGTTGCAGACGAATGTCATCGGTCCATTGACCGATCCCTCGGGTTATGGGCCCACCTTCGATGAGGGCGACCTGTTGATTGTCGCGTTTGACGAATCAAGGAACGACAACCGCAACGGAGGCGGCCAGATTTTTATCGCCATGGCCAGCCCGAAATATTCCAAACTGGCTTATGCCTCGAGTATCTCCTACGGTGAGGGGGCACTCGCATGCACCTTGTTGCAGGGCCTCGGATTGACCGCCACCTATGGAGACGCGTGCAGCACCGAGCCTCCCACCTCGTACGCCACTGCCGCCATGTCCGACTTCTTCGGACAAACGCAATCATTCTCGTTAGCGGCTAATCCGAATACGCTCAGCGTTTCTGAAGGCAGTACCGGCACGAGCACGATCACCGTGACTGATAACGATGGTTTCAGCGGCGAGGTTACCTTGAGCGCCTCGGGTCTGCCCAGTGGAGTCACCGCGGGATTCGCCCCGAATCCAACTACCACAACCAGCACGCTGACTCTTGCGGCGAGCAGTGGAGCGGCTCTCGGGACATCCACCATCACCATTAGCGGCGTGTCTGAAAGTTTGACCAACCAGACAACGATAGCGCTAACGGTGACCGCAAGCGGGCCCATCGTGAATCTTTCGCCGGCGTCTCTGACATTTCCGAGTACCGATGTGGGCGTGACCAGCAACCCCAAGACCGTCACCCTTACCAACACCGGAGCCTCGACCCTCAACATCAGTAGCATAGCGCCCAGCGGAGATTTTGCCGTCGCAAGCAAAACCTGCGGCAGCACGCTGGCGGCGAAGGCCAAGTGCACGGTAAAAGTCACCTTCACTCCGACCCAGGCTGGAACGCGCACCGGGACTCTTGCCTTCACCGACAACGCCCCGGGGAGTCCGCAAACAGTTGCCTTGTCGGGGACAGGTGTGTTGGCGGTGCCGACCCTTATGCCGGCCAGCGCGACTTACGCGAAGCAGAAGGTCGGTACGACCAGTAAGCCAAAGACTTTCACCCTAACTAATAAACAGTCAGTAACACTAGCCAACATCGCGATATCTATCACGGGAGACTTTGCGGTGTCGGCCACGACCTGCGGTGCAAGCCTCGCGGCGAAAGGGAAATGCACCATCAGCGTGACCTTCACTCCGACAGAGACCGGTGCAAGAACCGGGAAGCTACAAGTCAGCGACAACGCCAGTAACAGTCCGCAAACGGCGAACCTGTCTGGCACCGGAGATTAACAATTCACAAAGTCGAAAAGGGCTAAGCAACGGCACGATGGTAACTGCCCACAGGCGGACCATCAAAGTCTCCTCCCGGTGCCGAACCGAGTAACGGTGCTTTGCTTCAAAGAAACGACTTTCAATGAGCCAAGCGGCTAATTTCGCGCCCTGCGACTACAGTGTTTACTGTACTCCAAAGTTAGGATCATTCCCCTACTATCGGGAGTCTGTTCTTATGGACGAGCAACCTCTCTGCCTTGTCCCCCATCCATTTTGTGGGCGATAGAACCGAGAAGGATATGAGCACGCCCACGGAACCGACCCCAGCCGCCTCGACCGATCGCCAGCAGGCCGAAGCAGTTCTGCGCCGCAACGCGGAGGCGCTCGCGGCGCTAGTCGAGCAGTCGCCTCTCGGTATTTACACTGTCGATTCGCAGTTCCGGGTTAGGAACGTAAGCGCTGGAGCCATGCCGGCCTTCCGCAATGTTCAGCCCTTGGTCGGACGCGACTTTGCGGAAGTAATGCGAATCCTCTGGCCCGAATCTTTTGCCAGCGAAGCGATCAGGATTTTCCGGCGCACACTCCAAACCGGTGAGCCCTACGTTTCGCCCGGGCTGACGGAAAAGCGTAACGACATCGGGGCGATCGAGTCCTATGAATGGCAGGTAAATCGAGTGACACTCGCCGACGGGCTGCCTGGGGTGGTCTGTTACTACTTCGACACGACGCGGTTGCAGCAAGCGCACCAGGCGGCGCGCGAAAGCGAGGAGCGATTCCGCACTTTTATCAGCGCGACTTCCAACGTCGTCTATCGCATGAGTCCCGATTGGAGCGAGATGCGGTATCTCAACGGAAAGGAGTTCATCGCCGACACAAAGGACTCGACCCGCACCTGGTTTGACAAGTACATCCACCCCGAGGATCAGCGCCACGTGATGGCAACGATTCAACGAGCGATCCAGTCAAGAACCATCTTTGAGCTCGAGCATCGCGTGATTCGCGCCGACGGTTCCCTGGGTTGGATTTATTCCCGCGCCATTCCGATCCTCGACGAACACGGCGAAATCCGCGAATGGTTCGGCGCCGTCAGCGACGCAACCCAGCGCAAGCATGCCGAAGAAGCTCTGCGCAAAAGCGAGGAGCGGCTTCGCCTCGCCCAACAGGTCGCGCGGGTGGGCAGCTTCGAGTGGAATATCCAGGAAAACATCAGCCGATGGTCGCCCGAACTGGAGGCTCTCTATGGCTTGTCCCCCGGCGAATTTGGTGGCACTTATGAAGCCTGGGCAGTAATGGTGCATCCCGAGGATCTGCCCAGCGCGGAGCAGACCCATCGCGAGGCCTTGGAAAACGGCTCGTTGGAGGCAGAATGGCGAGTTGTATGGCCGGATGGAACCATCCGCTGGCTTGCGGCGCGGGGGCAGCTATTCAAGGACGAAACGGGCAAGCCGCTCCGGATGATTGGCGTAAACCTCGACATCACTGCCAGCAAGAAGGCGGAAGCAGCTCTGCGGGAGCAGCGCGACCGTGCCGATTTCGTTGCCGACGCTTCGGACGTGGGCTTCTGGTTCTGCGATCTCCCCTTCGACAAGCTGATCTGGGACAAGCGCGTGAAGAACCACTTCTGGCTGTCGGCGGATGCTGACGTGACCATCCACAAATTTTATGAGTGTTTGCACCCTGAAGACCGGGAACCCACTCGACACGCCATCGAAAAATCAATCGCCACCAATACCCAATACGATATCGAGTACCGCACCCTGGCACCGGACGGAAAACAAAACTGGGTTCGCGCCATCGGTCGCACTTTCTACGACGCCGGCGGCCGGCCTACACGCTTTGACGGCATCACCTTGAACGTCACCGCCCGCAAACAGTTCGAAGTCGCATTGAGTGCCAGCGAGGCTCGCTATCGCGTGCTGGCCGAGAGTCTCGATCAGCAGGTGCAGGCCCGCACCCTGGAACTGCGGGCACGCAATCAGGAAATCCTGCGCATGTACGAAAGCCTGAGGACGCTTTCGACGCGCATGATGGCGGTCCAGGACGAGGAGCGCAGGCGCATTGCACGCGACCTCCATGACAGCGCCGGCCAGTTGCTAGTCGCAATTGACATTCAACTGACCGCCCTCGCTCACGACCTTCGCAAGGCCGCTCCCCAGTTCAATGAGCAGACGGAGGAGACCGAGAGCTTAGTGCAGCAGTTGCACAAAGAAATCCGCACCACTTCGTACTTGCTCCACCCTCCGCTGCTCGACGAGGCTGGCCTTTACTCGGCGTTGAGCTGGTATGTGGAGGGACTGAACAAACGTAGCGCTGTGCGGGTTTCCTTGGAGATCGCTGCCGACTTCGGCCGATTGCCGCGCGACATCGAACTGGTGGCTTTCCGGTTGGTGCAGGAGTCACTCGCCAACATCTACCGCCACTCGGGAAGCAAGACGGCCGCGATTCGCATTGCCCGCGACGAGGGAACGATTACGCTGGAGGTTCAAGATCAGGGCAAGGGAATTCCGCCCGAAAAACTTGCGCAGATTCAGTCAGAAGGTTCTGGAGTCGGCATAAGAGGAATGCGGGAGCGGCTCCGCCAGTTCGGCGGCGAGTTGAGAATCGATTCGGGAGCTTGCGGGACTTGCGTGTTCGTGACGATTCCCATTTGCCAGACGCCCGTGTCCCGCGAACCGAACGGCTTCGAACCGATGGAGACGGCCGTCTAAGAGTCTTCTCCTTGGCACACGATCTCGCGCTCCTAAAGTTATATCCATCAATCAAAGTTCGTGTAAGTATCGCTCGACTGCACAACCCTCCCGCTCTCTAGCATCGCCAATATCGGATGATTTCACTAGACGCCGTGTTAGGATGGTCGTCGTTTCCAAAGGACATTTTAGTCATCCGGACTGGATTCCTTGCGTTTCTGGCGAATTACTTCAGCGTATGTTTTTGCCGTGCTCGTTGGCTCGATTGGCTGGGGCCAGCAGTTTCGCCAAGGTAGCGGCGATCCCAATCTCGCGAAAGCCGCAATCGAGAAACATCTCCAGTCTCTTCATCCCAAAATACCTACAGATGTCCGGCAGCCCGTTCCCGGAAAATATCTTCGCAGTAAGCAAGCAGCGCGGGCGCAGCTATTGCGCTCGCGGCTGCGCACGCCAAGGAACCTGCAAGCCCCAAGCCATAAACTCGGTTCGGCGGCGTACCCCGGAATACAACTCCGCCCGTTCCTCCCCGCTGGCTCACTATCGAACTCTGTGGTAGCCGGAGATTTCAACCGGGACGGGCACATGGACTTTGCTGTTGCCAACGGTGGCACCAATGACATCTGGGTATATCTCGGAAATGGCGACGGAACATTTCAGCTGCCGAAGATCGTTCCTTTAACGCAAGGACTCACTCCCGTTTTTCTCGCGTCGGCGGATCTGCGCGGCATCGGAATTCAGGATCTGATTGTGGCCGAGTTCGATTCATCGACGGTCGGCGTTCTTCTTGGCAAGGGCGACGGAACCTTCGAATTTGAGCAGGAGTATGTTCTCCCCCAACCCCCCGGAGCGCTGGTTATCGACGACTTTAACCACGACGGTAAACTCGACATCGTCTCCGTCATGGTGACGTTGAACAGCAACACGCAAGCCGTTCCTTATCTTGCCACTCTGCTGGGCAATGGTACCGGCGGTTTCGCTACACCTGTCATCTCAATGAATCCCGGTTTCTACAGCACGGCTGACAGTATCGTCTCGGGCGACGTGAATAACGATGGCCTGCCCGATGTGCTGATCACGGGTCCGGGCCTGGAAAACTCCCAGGTCTATATCAACGACGGCGACGGAATATTCACGCCCGGAGCGACGGTCATCGGCAACGGAGACTTCAACCTCGTTCTCGCTGGCGCGCTCGCAGATGTCAACCGCGACGGATGTCTGGACGCGTTGGTGGCTGACGGGAACGGCTATGTGTGGATCGCAGCCGGCGACTGCAAGGGAGATTTCGCTCAGCCAAGTTATGTGCCTATGGGTGACAGCAACGCCTCGATTGCCCTGGCCGACATGAATGGCGATGGCAACCTCGACATCGTCACCACTACTATCTCGCTGGTCGACCCATCATACGGAGAGGTGGCTGGCAACATGACGGCTGTTGCCTTCGGCGACGGCCACGGAAATTTCATCTCCGGACGCGATTACGTCGGCACCGGCATCTCTTATTCGGCCGCAGTCGCTGATTTCAACGGCGATGGCCATCCCGATGTAGTTTCGGCCAGTCCCGACACCGATTCCGCAACGGTTTACATTAACGACGGTTCTGGCGGATTTGGATTCCCCCAGGGAGAATGGATCGGCTTACCCGGAGTCGGCGTTCTCAACGCCCCACTCTCCGCTCCGTCTTTTGCAGACGTGAATGGCGACGGTAAGCCCGACATGGTGCTTCTCGATGAAGGTTACAACGGAGAGTACTTCATCACCGCCATGTTGAACGATGGCACCGGGCGATTTTCTGCGCCTATCGCTTCTGACGCCGGAATCAGCATCACCTCCAACTTGCTGGGAGATTATCGCCTGGGCGCTTTTCGCAACACCGGCCATCTGGACTTTGTTGGAACCTCCGGCTCAGGTTCGGCGAACGGCAGCCCATACATTCTTTTTGTCCCCGGGAACGGAGATGGGACGTTTGGCAAGTCCACACTTGTCGCGACCCCGGGAGCCTACGGACAAATGGCCGTTGGCGACTTCAATAACGACGGCAAACTCGACTTTGTGGTGGCTGGCACGAACCCGAATGGCGCTGGTTGGGTGATCACTACTTTTCTAGGCAATGGTGACGGAACGTTTCGCAATGGAGGAACTGTCTCCTTCTCCGATTCGTCATCGCAGATCGCCCGAGTTTTCGCGGTCGATTGTAACCGCGACGGCCGGCTCGACCTCCTCGTTTACGACAATGGCTCCAACTCCACTGTCTGGGAGTTTCTCGGGAATGGCGATGGTACTTTTCAGGTCGGGCAACAGCTGTTTACTGATTTTTCACCCCTGACCCTTGCCGATGTCAACGGAGATTCGTGGCTCGACATCGTCAGTTACGACTCTTCCGCACCGGCTCTCAAAACCTATCTCGATCAGCCTTCGGGCTCCTTCTCTCTCAGCAGTTCCTTGTCGCCATACACGGGTGCACCCCTGCCTGTTCTGCCCTACGTGCAATTTGGCGATCCCATGACGTCGTCCTTGGTGGCTGACCTGACCGGGGATGCAAAGCCCGATGAGCTTGCATTTCAGTATGTCGTCCCGCTCAACGGCGACATCTACGCCCAAATCCTCGCTGGCAATGGCGATGGCACTTTCACCCCTACCTACGATGTATTCGATTTTCAAAAGCTGTATGGCTTTCCTTCTTATACCCACATTCTGGACGGCTCAAATGTTTCCGATCTTCTCGAAATCGACGGCGCGACCTCCTCGATGCACGTTTTCAAAGGTGCTCCCGCGCCCGCTTTGCAGTTGACCTTGGCACAGTCCGAAGTCATCGGAAGCACCGGCTGTGGATGGGTGTTTCTGAACGTGCCCAGCGCTTCGGATACCGCTGTCGCGCTCTCCAGCACCGTTGCCGGCGTCAATGTGCCCCCCGCTGTAAACGTTCCTGCAGGATCGCTGAGTCAACAATTCTGCTTCACGCTGGCACAAAATTACGACTGGCATCAGGTTTTTGACATTCGCGCGCAACTGGGAAGCGACACCGCTGTCGCCTATGCCTGGCAGGACTATATCGCTGGTTTCGGTGAAACGATCTCTCCCACCACTCCTCAAGTTGTCTATCCCGGTCAAAGTACCAGCCCAGTCACCGTCAGCTTAACTTCGTCTCAGGGTTATACCTCGACGGTACAGTTAAGCTGTCAGGATTTACCTGCCGGCGCAACTTGTGTATTTGGAACAAACCCGCTTCAAGTCTCTCCGGCCGCTATTGCGTCCACCACGGTTGTCATTGCAACGTCCGCCAGCAGTCCCCAAGGCGGAGGCCCAGTTCGGATCGTGGCTTCCGACGGAAAAATCACGACTCAGCAGTCTTTCACCTTCAACATACAACCTTTGACCGTATTTCAGTCCATCGGTCTTACAGGAACTATCTCGCCCGGCAGCGCGACCGGCACGGTCGGAATTCTCGGCCTTCCCCCTTACTTCCCGTCCTGCTCTGGGTTACCCAACGGCGTAACTTGCGCTTTCTCCGGCACTCAGGAGCCTTATCCCCAATCTACCGACCTAACAATCACTGTAACTGTGCCTGCTGGAATCGCTCCCGGAGCTTACCCCTTCAACGTGAATGTCACGAGCGGACCGGCGACCGCCTCCGCCGGCTTCACGCTCTATCTCGGTGATTTCACATTGCAGGCGCCTCCAGCATCGAGCGACTGGGCCCCACCTGGCGGTTCGCTCAGCATCGGAACCAGCATCACGCCACTCTATGGTTACACCAGCACCGTGAATGTTACCTGCAGTCTCAGCATAAGTGGCAGCACCTGCGCGGGAGGACAGTTTCAGGTAGCCGGATATGGAACGACCTTAATAACTCTTACGCTGGCTGTGCTCACCGGCACTCCGCCCGGAGCGCAAACCCTTACCATCACCGGGACCGACGGCACGCTTACGCATACCTCATCGTTTTCCTTCTATGTGGCCGATTACAGCGGCTCCATAAGCCAAACCACGATGACCCTCTCTCCGGGAACATCATCGTCCGTCAGCGCAACCGTGAATGTCACCAACGGATTCGATGGCATCGTAACCTTCGCCTGCTCGGCACCGAGCGAAATCGCGTGCAGTTTCTCCGTGCCGTTTGGCAATCCCACTCCGGCAAGCCCCGCGACCACCACCGTTATCGTCTCGGCCAACAACCCGCCCCAAGCCTTTAAACTCCGCTCGGCAACCAGGTTCTTCCTCTGGATGTTTGCGACCGCTTTCCCACTCGGCGTGTTTGTCGGCGCGTCCAACCGCAGAAAACTCGCCCTGCGCCGCTCTTTGCTGCTGCCATTTGTCTGCATGGCAGGCCTCGGTTCTTTGTCCTGCGGTGGTGGCGGATCAAGCGGTGGCGGCGGCGGCAACACCTATCCTGTCGTTATCAGCGCAGCCGTCTCGGGCACAAACACATCAAGAAATCTCGGGACTCTCAACGTTACCGTCAAGCCATAAGCAGCAGCAGGCAATTGATGCGCCTCAGGTGCCTGGCAGTTTGCTGAAAGACTCGACTTTCGTCTTGCTTTTGTATGGCGCAGCCGGACAACCCCGCGATCAATGCTTTATTTCAGTAACGGCTATGGAATCGCCTTTTGCGTCAACGAGGATGAGTTGCTCCAGATGAAACTTCTCAGCCGCTTTTTCCCGCGCAAACCCGTCCCCAGAACAGAAGACGAGATTGCCTCGCTGATCGAGCGTTTCGCCGATGACGCTGTTGGCCGCTGGGAATGGGACTCGTTCATCAGTACCAACTTTGAAAACGAACCAATCAACCGGGCGCAGAAAGAATGCCTTAAGGTTGAGGAGGAGTTTCCGCGCGCTGGCCCGGTGGGTTGGTGTAACGAGCAAGGGCTAGACCGTCTGCGAGCCATCGCATCCGAATTACGCAGAAGCGCAAAAAAGTCTTAGTTCTCCCCTCCGCGAACCGTCTCAACTCCTATTCATCGCGAATCCAAGGTGACCAGCATCACAGACAACCGCCCCGCAATCCACGAAAATAGATTTCGATTGGCTAGGGAAAAAGTGTGCCTCGTCTCCAGAGACGAACCCCTTTCGGTTCCCGCCTGAAGCCACTCGCGATCCGCTTGAAAACCAGACCGTCGAGCATCCCCACCTGCTCCCGTTGCCAAAACTAACAGGCTTTAGCCGTCCTAAGCCTCTATTTCGAAACATCTTGCCTGCAACTCTTTCAAAGTCAAAGATCTAGCGGCCCTACACTCGCCAAACCATTCATTCTACAAAGATCGACGATCAAGAAAACACAGCGCCCCAAGTCGATCCGCGTTTCGCGCCATCAACGGCGCCGCTGAGTCAGCAACTGAAACCTAACTAACAAGTCCCGCCAGGGACCCCGGGCCCCTCACCAGCGCCTTTCTGACGGCTGATGGCTAAAGCCCTCTAAGTCCTTATTCTGGAATACTTTAGAAATACGTGCTTTGCTTTGTATATTTTATCGAGATCCCGGGTTGGCATTATCTAAATATTAATAACCTATAAGTTAACACCGTCGCCCATCCCTTTCGACTCCGGTTACCTTTTCATCAGGCTGTTAGAATTTCCTCCTGATGATCTTCCGCAGCGACAACCGCAATCCCGATCAGCTTCGCCCAGTCACCATCATCCCGGACTTCATCTCCACCGCCGAAGGCTCGGCACTCATCGAGGTGGGCAATACGCGCGTCATCTGCACCGCTTCGGTCGAGGAGACGGTTCCTGCCTTCCTGCGCAACTCAGGCAAAGGCTGGATCTCGAGCGAGTACGGAATGCTGCCGCGCGCCACGCTCACCCGCTCCGCCCGGGAATCGGCCAGGGGCAAGCAAAGCGGACGCACCCAAGAGATTCAACGCCTCATCGGACGCTCCCTGCGCGCCGTCGCCGACCTCAAGCGCCTTGGTGAGCGCACCATCTGGATCGATTGCGATGTCATCCAGGCCGACGGAGGAACACGCACCGCCTCCATCACCGGAGCCTTCGTCGCCCTCGGCCTCGCTCTCCAGCGCCTTATCGACGCCGGAACGCTAACCGCCGCTCCCATCAAGGACTTCGTCGCCGCCATCAGCGTGGGCATCGTCGATGGCGAAATTCTTCTCGATCTCAACTACGAAGAAGATTCACGCGCCGATGTCGACATGAACTTCGTCATGACCGCTGGCAACAAGATTGTCGAACTGCAAGCGACTGCTGAACATCAGGTCTTCGACGACGCGCAACTCGCCAAGATGATGTCGTTCGCGCGCCAAGGCATCCAGTCGCTCATCGCCAAACAGCAGACCCTGCTGGGAAAGCTCGCGCTCAGGCAGTGACGACAGGATTCTGCAGCTCGTTGCAGCACCGAGCCGGTATTACTCTCTTGCGTCTCGCGCTCACAACCACTTTTGCCATTCTCCTAACGTTCTGTGCGCAAGGCCAGACCGCATCTCGAACCACATCAACAATCGTCAGCGGAATCGCCCACGATCCTTCCGGCTCGGTCGTAGTCGGCGCGCGCATCGAGTTCACAAGCAGCAACGCGAATATTCACGCCGCCGCGCAGACAAACTCAGTCGGGCGGTTCCGCATGGACGTCGATATCGCTGCCGCTTCCGGCACAATCTCCGCAACCGCATCAGGCTTCGTCCCCCTTCAGGTTGCTTGGAATCATGAGACTCAACTCGACCTGATTCTGCACCCGCGATATGACTCCAACAATCAGCACGTTCTCGTAACCGCAACGCGGATCGACACCGCTCTCGAAGACTCGCCCGCTGACAGCGTGACCATCTCAACCCAGAATCTCGACACGACTCCAGCGCTCGCGCTCGACGACGTGCTGCGCGACGTTCCTGGCTTCGACCTCTTCCGCCGCAACAGCAGCCGCACCGCGAATCCCGGAACGCAAGGCGTCTCCATGCGCGGTCTCGGAGCAAGCGGAGCGAGTCGCGCTCTCGTTTTGGTCGATGATGTTCCGCTGAACGATCCCTTCGGTGGTTGGGTTTATTGGGATCGCGTAGCCCGCCAATCCATCCGCAGCGTAGAAGTGCTTCGCGGCGGCGCTGGAGCAAGCCTCTACGGCTCAACCGCGATGGGCGGAGTCATTCAGTTCCGCACCCGCGAGCCCGAAACGCCCTCCTTCGCCCTCGAAGGTTCTCTGGGAAACGAGAGCACTCCCGAACTCTCCTTCTGGACCGGAGCGAAGATTGGCCATTGGAACGCCGCTCTTTCCGGTGACTTCTTCCGCACCAACGGTTACATCCTCGTTCCCGAACCCGAACGCGGCACAGTCGACGTCCCCGCAAACTCTCGCCATGCCCTCACCGCGCTCGATCTCGGACGCCACTTCGGAGATTTCAGCAAAGTCTTCGTCCGCGGATCGTACTTCGGCGAAGGCCGCCACAACGGCACTGTGATTCAGACCAACGGCACGCGCATCGCCGACTTCGCCAGCGGTTGGGACTACGAAAACAAGCGTGTCGGAACCCTTTCCGCGCGGCTCTTCGGACTCTATGAATCCTACGATCAGCTCTTCTCTTCCGTCTCGGCCAACCGAAACCAGGAGTTCTTGACCGACAACCAGCGCGTTCCATCGCAGATGATTGGCGGCAATGCGCAGTGGTCTCGCCCCATCGGCCGCGTCGAGACGCTAGTCGCTGGCTTCGAGATGCGAGGAGTTGGCGGATCGAGCAACGAAGCTCTGTTCAGCAGCGGAAGTCCAACAGGAACTAGTCTGAGCGGAGGCGAAGAACGCACCGTCCGCGCCTTCGGAGAAGACATTCTGCAATTCGGCTCGCAGCTGGTCGCCAATCTATCCTTCGGCTACGACCACTGGAGCGACATCAATGCTCGGCTGATCACGATCAAGCCCAGCGGCACCGTCTTCACGCCCTACGCCAATCGAAGCTCCGATGCGTTCAATCCGCGCGCCTCCTTGCTCTATCACTGGCGCCACGGGACATCTTTTACGGCATCCGGATATCGTGCTTTTCGCGTTCCCACCTTGAACGAGCTGTATCGTAGCTTCCGCCAAGGCAATGTCTTCACCCAGAACAATCCCGCACTGGTCGCGGAAAGACTCACGGGCGTGGAAGCAGGAGTCCGTCAGAGCTTGCTCTCCGACCGTCTCAACCTTCGCGGCACATTCTTCTGGAACGATTTGAATGATGCCGTCGTGAATGTAACGCTTGACGCTCAGTCCAACCCGATTCTGCGCCAGAAGCAGAACGTAGGCAGCATCCTTTCCACCGGCTTGAATCTGGATGGCGAGTTTCACGTCAACCGCTCGCTTCTGTTTTCTGGCGGATATCAATACGCGCACTCGGTAATATCGAACTACACCGCTCCCCCCGACGTGCAAACGCAGAATCCGAGCCTGGTCGGAAAGTGGGTTCCCGAAGTTCCCCACCAGCAGTTCACACTTCAGACGATGTACTCGAATCCAAAGATCGTGAGCGTGACCGTACAAGGTCTCTTTGTGGGACAGGCGTTCGACGACGATCTGAATCAGTACCGGCTCGATAAGTACTTTACCGTTAACGTCTATCTGAGCCACAACTTCGGCAAAGGCTTCGAAGGTTTTGCCGCTGCCGAGAACCTCTTTAACACGCGTTATGCGAGTGCCGCAACTCCGGTGATTACGCTAGGACCGCCGTTGCTGGCTCGGATTGGCTTTCGCTACCAGTTTCCCAAGCCGAGATAGGAGAGAGCCGTTCGAGGCCGATTCCCAAACTGGGCCGCCGTACGGAGCCGCTTTAGGTTTAGAATTGTAGGTTCAACCGAACTTATCTAACCTTTCATTGGAGGATCTATGAAACTTACCCCCGGCAAACTGGCCGGCATCAAGGCTGTATCGAACGAACGTGGGATTATTGCGGCGGCTGCCATGGACCAGCGCGGCTCACTCCAGAAATCTCTGGCAAAAGAAAAAGGCTCGTCCGTCTCCGACGAGATGATGGAAGAGTTCAAGATTCTGGTAAGCGAGGTTTTGACCCCGCATGCCAGCGCAATTCTGCTCGACCCCGAATGGGGACTTCCCGCCGCAAAGCGTCGTGCGAAAAACGCCGGCCTGTTGCTGGCCTACGAGAAAACCGGATACGACAAAACCGGCCCCGGACGCTTGGGCGACCTGCTCGATCACTGGTCGGCGCGCCGCCTCAAAGAAGCCGGAGCGGACTGCGTGAAGATTCTGCTCTATTACACTCCGTTCGATCCGAAGGACGTAAACGACAAGAAGCATGCCTGGGTTGAGCGCATCGGCGATGAGTGCCGCGCCAACGATATTCCCTACTTCCTCGAATTCGTCGGCTACGAAGAGGGCGCGGACGAAAAGGGCCTGGAATACGCCAAGAAGAAACCGCACATCGTCACGGAGAGCATGCGCGAGTTCAGCAAGCCCCGCTACGGCGTTGACGTGCTCAAGGTGGAAGTGCCAGTCAACATGAAATTTGTCGAGGGCGTGAAGTGTTTTGCCGGCCAAAAAGCCTACACCAAGAAAGAGGCGATTGACCTGTTCCACGCAGCGGCGAATGTCGCGACCAAGCCGTTCATCTATCTTTCGGCAGGCGTCAGCAACGCTGAGTTCAGCGAGACGCTGGAACTGGCCGGAGAATCGGGCGTGAAGTTTAATGGCGTTCTGTGCGGCAGGGCGACTTGGAAAGACGGTATCCCGATCTACGCGAAACAGGGAGCTGCGGCCTTCCGCAAATGGCTGGAAACTGAAGGCGTGAAGAACATTCACAACGTCAACGACAAGTTGAAGGCCGCAACTTCGTGGCATTCCATCTACGAGGTGGAACCCGCGCTGGCGCACGTCTAAGACAATTCGTTCGGCATGGCAGAGGCGGGTCTTCGGACCCGCCTTTGTTTGTAGCAAGTACTAACAAAGTCGCTGATTACTCGCTTTCTATGGCTGACCGCAAAACCGCCCTGATTACCGGAGCTTCGTTCGGCATCGGATTGGAATTCGCCCGCATCTTTGCGCGCGAAGGCTACAACGTGGTTCTGGTCGCGCGCAGCGCGGACAAACTGCGCCAACTGTCATCCGAACTGGAGAAAGCGCACGGCACGCGCTCTCTGATCCTGGCAACTGATTTGACGGAACCCGGATCTCCCGCTTACGTGCTTGACCAAACCAAACGAGCTGACATTCAAGTGGATGTGCTGGTCAATAACGCCGGATTCGGACAATACGGTTTGTTCGTGGAGAACGATCTCGAAGAATGCCTGCAACAGATTCAGCTCAACGTCACAACCCTGACTCACCTCACGCGGCTCTATCTTCCGACGATGATCGAACGCGCAAGAAGTGGAAGCAAAGGCGCAGGCATTCTAAACGTCGCGTCCACCGCGGCATTTCAGCCGGGACCTCTCATGGCGGTGTATTTTGCCACCAAGGCCTACGTCCTGCACTTTTCAGAGGCTCTGGCGAACGAACTGCACGACGCGGGCGTGACTGTCACCTGCCTGTGTCCAGGCGCAACGACTACGGAGTTCCACAAGCGAGCGAAAGCCACAGGCATGAAGCTGCTGAAATTCGGCTCGATGGCTGCCCACACAGTGGCAGAAGATGGCTATCGCGCGTTAGTAGCAGGTAAACCCGTGGTAATTTCGGGACTCAAGAACTGGTTGTTAGCGGAATCGATCCGCTTCTCACCCCGTCGATTCGTAACGGCCATTGCGAGAAATATTCAGGAGGGACGCTAGCTGCGACGTCGGCGCCGCGCCGGGCAGTCTCGGACGGTCGCGCACAGCCGCGTCCGGGAGCTGGACATTTCGCCCAGACGATTAAATTACTTTACTTTGCGCGCCGCTACAGCCGCCTGCACCCGACTGTGATGGCGTCCATAGCCAAAATAAATCACCATCCCAATCGCCAACCAGATAATCAGTCGTAGCCATGTGCTAAGCGGCAGACTGACCATCATGAGTCCCGCTACGAGGATCCCCATAATTGGAACAAACGGGACCAAAGGCGTCTTAAATGGACGAGGCAGGTCGGGTCGGCGCACGCGAAGAATCCACACTCCCGCGCACACGATGACAAACGCCAGCAGCGTACCGATGCTAACCAGCTCGCCGAGAATGCCTATTGGAATCAGCGACGCAAAAATCGCTACAAAAACTCCGACGGTGATGCTCGAGATCCAAGGCGTTCGGAACCGCGGATGGACTGCGCCCGCCCACTTCGGCAGCAGGCCGTCGCGTGACATGGAGAAGAATACGCGAGACTGTCCCAATAACATCACGAGCATAACGCTGCCCAAACCGGCGATCGCCCCCAACTTCACGAGGATGCTGCCCCAGCGTACCCCGGTGTGATCGATACCGACTGCTACGGGATCGGGAACATTCAAAGTTGTATAAGAAACAACGCCGGTGAGAAGTCCAGAGACGAGAATATAAAGGATGGTGCAGATGACGAGAGACCCGAGAATACCGATGGGCATATCACGTTGCGGTTTCTTAGCCTCCTGCGCGGCCGTTGAGACGGCATCAAAACCAATGTAGGCGAAGAAAATAACGGCTGCTCCCCTCGCAATTCCCGACCAACCATAATGTCCGAATTCACCGGTATTGGGCGGGATAAATGGATGCCAATTTCGAGCAGCGATCTCCGGGTTCTTCAAGATAAAACCAGTTGCAATCGCGATAAACGTAAGCACGATCGCAACCTTAATAATGACAATTATCGAGTTGAAGTTGGCCGATTCCTGGATGCCGATGATGAGGATAATGGTTACAAGAACGATGCCGATGAAAGCAATAAGGTTGAACGAGCCTTGGGCGTGCGCAAGTGTGGCTGGATCAATAGCTCGAGCTTTTAGGGTCGGCAGGATCGTGGCCAATCGTTCCCACCGGTTGTCATACATAACCATATCCGTGCCGGGAGTCGCGGTCAGAGAGGGCGGTAAATGAATGCCGTAGTCCTGCAGAAAGCTGTTCACGTACCCGCTCCAGCCCGAGGCAACGGTAGCGGCACCAAAAGCATATTCGAGGATGAGATCCCATCCGATGATCCAGGCAAAAATTTCTCCGAGTGTTGCGTAGCCATAAGTGTAGGCTGAGCCGGCAATAGGAATAAGCGCGGCAAACTCCGAGTAACAGAGGCCGGCAAACGCGCAGGCGATTCCCGCGAGAATAAAGGAAAGCACAATAGCTGGTCCGGCATACTGCGCGGCTGCAGCGCCCGTAAGGACGAAAATCCCCGCTCCAATAATTGCCCCAATGCCGAGCGTAATCAGGTTCGTGGGGCCCAATGCCCGCTTCAACGAATGTTCCCCTCCTTCAGAGGTTTCATCCAAGATCATTTCAAGCGGCTTGGTAGCCAGCAGATTCGACATTTCTGGAATATCTCCTTCGAGCCTAAGCGCTCGCGTTTCGCGGACGCCAGATGTAGTACACGGGAATGCCTAAGAGCACGATGAACAAACCCGGCCAAGTGTATTGAGGCTTGTAGCGTAACAGCACCACGTCGATAAACAAAGCCATGACGATGTAAATAGCGGGCAAAGCTGGGTATCCGACGGCTTTGTAGGGACGCTCGGCCTCGGGATGGGTGCGGCGCAGAACGAAGAGTCCGAAGATGGTGAGTACGTAAAAAACGAGCACGGCAAAGATAATGTAGTCGAGAAGCTGGCCATAGCTACCGGAGACGCAGAGGACGCAGGTCCAAACCATCTGGACCATGAGTGAGACGGCGGGAGTCTTATAGCCAGAATGCAGTTTGGCAACGCTGCGAAAGAAGAGGCCGTCTTTCGCCATCGCATAGTAGACGCGGGCTCCCGACAGAATCAGGCCATTACAGCATCCGAAGCCAGAAATCATGATGGCGACGGCCATCAGTGCTCCGCCAGCCGAACCGAACATTTCGGTCATGACCGCCGTAGCAACGCGGTCTTCACTGGCGTATTGAATTCCGCGCTCTACAAGCGTGGTTCCCGCTGGGCTGCCCCAGAGCGGCAGCGCGCTTAGATAAATAAAATTGCAGCCAATGTAGAGCGCAATCACTACGCCGGTCCCAAGTGCAAGAGACAACGGCAGATTGCGGCTGGGATTTTTGACTTCTCCGGCGGTGAAGGTCACGTTGTTCCATGCGTCGGCGGAGAAGAGCGAACCAACCTGGGCGATCGCCAGTACGGTAAGGGTTGAGACGACAACACCGGCTCCGAGTTCGTGAAGGGCGCCGAGGCCCGAGTTATGCCAGAAGTTTGCGCCGAAGTTCGCAGCGACCGCTTTGGCATTCCGGCCGAGGAAGATTCCGAATAGGACTAAACCGAGAAGCGCGGAGACTTTGGCTGTGGTGAAGATGTTTTGAATGATTGCGCCGGTTTTCACCCCGAAGATATTAATGATAGAGAGTGCGACGACTACGAGGATGGCAACGAAGTTTTGTGTGTTGAGTCCGACGTCCATGCCGCCGAGAATCATGGGGCCGACCGAAAACTTAGGAACTTTCCAGAGGTGTACGATCCAATGGCTCGAGGATATGGCAGGCCAGAAGATGCCGAGAAACTTGCCGAAAGCCACGCCCACGGCGGCGATCGTGCCGGTTTGAATAACCAGAAAAAGGGTCCAGCCGTAGAGAAACCCCCAGAGAGGGCCGAGCGATTCGCGCAGATAAACATACTGGCCGCCTGCGCGGGGCATCATTGCTGCCAGTTCTCCGTAGGTGAGGGCCCCGACAATGGTCAGAAATCCGGTGATGAGCCAGGCACCGATCAGCAGCGCGGGAGAACTCACCTCGCGAGAGATTTCGGCCGACACAATAAAGATGCCGGAACCGATCATCGAGCCCATAACCAGCATGGTGGCGCTGGTGAGGCCGAGACCTTTGACGAGATCTTTATCCTGATGGGTGTGGCGTTCCCAATCGCTAACCGGATCTATGGGAGCGGGGGGCTCAATTTTCGGAATCGCGAACCTCCTCGGTTGATGGTTTTCCGGATATCACAGTGGATTGTCATCCCGAGCGGAGCCAGGGATCTGCAGTTCGCCGCAAAGATGCAGATCCCTCGCTTCGCTCGGGATGACAACACTTGAGGAATTCACTTTACCCCAGAATTCTTAAAAATTCTTCTGCTGATTTGCGAGGATCTCGTAACAAGTCGGATATCACGGCGACCGAATCGGCCCCGGCATCGATGACAGAGCGGGCGTTGGCGCGGGTGATGCCACCGATGGCGACCAAGGGCTTGCGCGTAAGTTCCCTCGCCTGGCGAACACCGTCGAGGCCCACGACTGGGTCGGGATTGGCCTTGCTGCTGGTTGCAAAGATGGGGCCGATGGCGAGGTAGTCGGCGGAAGTTTTGTCGGCTTCGGAGAGTTGCTCGGGATTGTGCGTAGATACTCCCAGCCAGCGGTCAGGCCCGATGATGCGGCGGGCGGACTCAGGTGATAGGTCGTCCTGGCCGATATGGAGGCCGTCGAAGCCTGCGGCGAGGCAGAGGTCGGCGCGGTCGTTCATGATTAAATTGATGTTGGGGACGAGGCGCGATTTGAGTTCACGCGCCTGATCTAGCATCTGGCGCGCGTTGCCCTCCTTGTTGCGGTACTGCAGTAGGGTACAGCCGGAGGAGGCGAGTTCTTCGGCGGCGGCGAACATAGCGGCGACGTCAGAGAAACAGGCGGCATCGAGAATCGGGTATAAACGCGGAAGGGGCATTGTCCATTGGTAGTCTATGCGTTTTCGAGCGGGGCGTCTGCGCCACTCATATTTCGAAATTCCGAATAGGCGTGCTCTATACTTCCTGGCATGGACTGGTCCGGCATGTGGTGGGTAGGGGTTCTTGTATTTGTTATTGCGCTTCTGATAGGTGCGGTGATCTATGCCAATCGCCAGCGAAGCGCCGGCCTGGCGGTAGCTGCAGCGCAACTAGGTCTCAAGGCATACCTTGGGCCAAACCGTTCGCCTCGGAGCGCAAAGGCGTTAATCTTTTTTCGCGGGGTTACGGTGGAACATGGAGAAGCATGCTTACCGAGAACGCGGACATCCCTTCCGCTTTTCTATTCGATTTTGCGTATCGATTCGGATTGAGGATTATCGCAAGTGTGAGATATTCGCAGAGCGTGGCTGCATTTTCAGCGCAGATGACGAGCGTTCCTGATTTTCAACTGACTCCTGCAACGTCGCTAGATCGTCTTGCACCCCGGCTAGGCATGCAAGCCATCCGGATCGAGGCCCAGCCACAGTTCGCGAAGAAATACTGGCTGCGATCAAAGGACGAAATCTTGGCGAAAGCGCTGTTTACGAATTTGTTGGTAGACCGGTTAATGAGCTGCGATCCGCAGGGCGGCTGGTCGGCTGAGAAGAGTGGGGGATGGCTTTTCGTTTATCGTCACGGAAAATTGTTCGCGCCTCAGGCGCTACCTGGCTTTTGGCGCTCTGCACAGACAATCGCCGATCTATTTCTCCGGCCGCACTGAGGAAAGAACCCACCGGGCCGAGAGCTTTTTTTCGCGCGCGTCACTGCAGCGCTCTCACTTCGCCTTTGCTAAAAATCTCTCGATGAACCCCGTATCGAAGTTACCTGCACGAAATTCAGGGTCGGCCAAGATGCGGCGGTGCAGCGGAATCGTCGTGTAGATCCCTTCTACAATGAACATCCCCAATGCACGGCTCATCCGCGAAATGGCTTCGCTGCGGTCTTTGCCGCGAACTACGAGCTTGGCGATCAGCGAATCGTAATAAGGAGGAATTGTACCTTCGGCGTAAGCGGCAGTGTCGATGCGCACTCCAGTTCCACCGGGAGGATTGAAGGTGGTGATCTTGCCAGCCGAAGGGGTGAATTTCTCCGGATGCTCGGCGTTGATGCGGCACTCGATAGCGTGGCCGCGATGAATGATCGGACCTTGCAACACGTCGCTTAACTTCTCTCCTGCCGCGATCATGATCTGGCTCTTCACGAGGTCGACGTCGGTCACCATTTCGGTGACAGGATGCTCGACCTGAATGCGTGTGTTCATCTCGATGAAGTAGAGCCGCTGTTGCTGGTCCATTAGAAATTCGATCGTTCCAGCATTGTGATAGCCGACATTGCTCAGCGTTTTGGAGATCACATCTCCAATCTCCTTACGCAATTCGGGCGTCACGCGTACGGAAGGCGACTCTTCAAGCAACTTCTGGTGGCGGCGCTGAATGGAGCACTCCCGCTCTCCGAGGCTTATGACATGCCCGTGCTCGTCGCCCAGGACCTGAAATTCGATATGGCGTGGATTTTCGACGTAACGTTCGAGGTAGAGGTCGCCATTTCCGAAAGCGGCCGAGGCTTCCGAGTTGGCCTGCCGGTATAGTCCCGGCAGTTCGTTCTGGTTGCGAACGATGCGCATCCCGCGGCCGCCTCCGCCTGCGGTGGCTTTGAGGATGACCGGGTATTCGACCTTGCGGGCCCATTCCAAAGCTTCTTCTACGGAGGCAACCACCCCGTCCGAACCAGGTAAAATCGGCACACCATGCTGCTTCATCGCGGCCCGCGCTTTTTCTTTTTCACCCATCAAGCGGATGACATCGGGAGTGGGTCCGATAAACTTGATGTGACAGGCTTCGCATACTTCGGCAAAGTTGGCGTTTTCGGAGAGCAGGCCGTATCCAGGATGAATCGCGTCGACGTTGGCGATCTCGGCCGCGCTAATGACTGCGGGAATATTCAGATAGCTCAGCGCCAATTGTGGCGGTCCGATACAAATCGCCTCATCGGCAAAACGAACGTGCAGGGAGTTGCGGTCCGCTTCGCTATAAATCGCAACCGAGCGAATGCCGAGTTCCTTGCATGCGCAGATGACGCGCAGGGCAATCTCGCCGCGATTCGCTACCAGAATTTTCTTGAACATGGTTTGCCTGGAAAGATCCTGCCTGGAGCGACGTCCTGACGTCATCGTGCTGGACGGACGGCGAACAATTCCTGACCGTATTCGATGGGTTGACCGTTCGCGATGAGTTTCTTGACCAAAACTCCCGCCGCATCGCATTCGATTTCGTTCATCAACTTCATCGCCTCGACAATGCAGAGAACCTGGCCTACTTCGAGAGTGTCGCCGACCTTCACAAAGGGCGGAGAACCGGGCGAGGGCGATTCGTAAAACGTGCCGACGATCGGGGACTTCACGATGTGCAGGTCTTCTGCGGGTTCCGGCGAGCCAGAGCTGGGCGCCGTATCGATGCGAGATGCTCCGGCCGACGACGCCAGAGAACCGGCGACGGGAACCGACTGGACCGCAATATATCGAGAGTCCGGCAGGAGCGCTGGCGGGGCATCCGCGGCTCGCTTGATTTTTACTTTGACGTCGCCACGCTCCAGCTCAAATTCGGCGATGTCTTTTTCGATTAAGAACTCAACGAGTTCTTTTAGCTCTTTTAGATTCATGTAGGAGGACGGTTTGCACCCTTTTTGATATTGCACCGCTGTTGCGATGCCAGCTAACCTAAATCACAATCAGTTCTTTATCCGTGGGAGTGAGTACTTCGCATGCCGAAGAGGTTACCACGACTACATCTTCGATCCGCACGCCGCACTTCCCCGGAATATACACGCCGGGCTCGATGGTCACAACCATACCCGATTGCAATTTCTGGGCTTGCCCCATCGCCAGCCGTGGCGCCTCGTGAATCTCTAATCCTAAACCATGCCCGGTCGAATGCGTGAAATACCGGTCAAGTTTGCGCCCTTTCAGCACGTTGCGCGCGGCCCTGTCGACTTCGGTGCAAGTGATTCCCGGACGTACCACCGCGATCGCTGCCAATTGCGCTTCTAATACAGATTCGTAAAGCTCTCTCGCCTCTTTCGAAGGCGGTCCCACATGCACAGTGCGAGTCCGGTCTGAACAATAACCGGCGAGTATAACACCAAAATCGCACACTACGAACCCCCGCTGGGGGATGCCCGCGGCAGAGGCGCGACCATGGACGATCGCGGAACGTTTTCCGGAGGCAAGGATCGTTGGAAAGGCCATGCCTTCGGCTCCCGCAAGCCGAGCTTCGTATTCCATGCCAGCGGCGACCTCAACTTCCGTTGCGCCCGGGCGGATTTTCCTACGCGCGGTATGGAAAAGACCGGCGCCGAGTTTTACCGCCTGGCGGATGCACAGGATCTCGGCCGGATCTTTCACCATGCGCGCTGTCTCGATCACAGGCGGCAAGGAACGCAGACGCAACTTTCCTTTCATCGCCGAAACGACTCGATTGCGCATGCCCGCCGAGATCGACTCTGGATCGAGAGCCAGGGATCGCGGTCTTAAACTCTCGTGTCTGGAAGCGAGCCACTCTGCCGCGGCGAGCGCCGGTGTCTTCGGGCCGATGACAATTTTCGCGGCCACCACTTCCTGATCGGCCTGGGTTCGGTAACGACCATCGGTGAACAGCATAGAACCACGGTCGGAGACGAGAAGAGCGGCCGAACTGCCGGTAAATCCGCAAAGATAGCGGACATTAGGAAGATGTGTTACCAGCAGGAAATCCACATCGTAATTCTTGATCTCGAGGCGAAGGCGATTTAGTCGCCCTTCATGATCCATCTCTGGAGTTTAGCAAGAAGAGAAAATAAACACCTCAAATCTTACCAAGGCGCCAGTCCGTCGCTCGTTTGCAAAAGATAGCGTGGCTTGCGAACCAAGATTCTCCCAAAACACATCGCGGAATTGGAGATCCATAGAAAAACCGCCGGTTTCTCGGCGGGTTTTCCGAGAAAGCCGGCGGCTCTTGGCTTTGCTGTTCACTTACTACCAACTTCGTACTGCCAACTTCGCGCTTACGTCTGAATGATGCGCGGAGTAATGAAGAAGATCAGTTCGGTGTCGGAACTGGTAATTGCACGGTGTTTGAACAGGTTGCCAAGATACGGGATATCGCCGAGCAAAGGCACCTGCGATACGCTCAGTGAGTTCTGGGTCTGGATTACGCCGCCAATCACCACCGTGCCACCATCGGTAACCAGGACTTGCGTGGTCGCCTGCTGCGTAATCAGCGCTGGGTTATCGCCGTTGCTTGAAGTGGCGCGGCTATAGTCGGGTAGCGTGTTCTCCACATCCACATTGAGGAAGATCGTTCCTTCCGAAGTGATTTGCGGAGTTACCGTGAGTCTGAGGAAAGCACTCACGAAAGTGGTAGTCGATGGACCACCCAACTGGGCTTGTGTCACGATCGGTATTTGCGTACCCTGCTTCACTACCGCTTGAATGTTGTTCTGAGTAACCACACGCGGACGAGAAAGAACCTTGAGCAAGCCGCGAGATTCGGCCGCCGTGAGGATGACGTCGATCTGCATGTTGTTAGTTGCGTTCAGGAACTGAAGGCCGCTGGTTGGACCAGTAGCGCCCAGGTTCGAGAAGAGAGGAACTTGCGTGCCGGTGGCAGGCGTTCCGATAACCGGATACAGAGGTTGTACTTGGCCTCCGACGATGATCGGTGATTGTCCAACGGCAGCTACACCGCCGAGAGCAGTCGTACCGTTGCCCCAGCCGAGCCCAAGCTGAACGCCGATATCCCGCGCAAAGCTACGGGTGGCGGCTACGACGCGAGCTTCAATTTCGACTTCCTGCGTCTTGCGATCCATTTGCTGAATGATGCGATCGATTTGCGGCAGGACGGCAGGAATGTCGTTGACGATCAACGAGTTGGTGCGTTCGTCCGCGACCACATCGCCACGCTGGCTGAGGAACTTCTTAAGCGGCAGCAACAGGTCTTTCGCATGGGCATAGCTCAGGAACCGCGTGATGCTGACTTTGTCGACGGCCAGCGCCTCGGCATCGATCTGAGCGCGGCGGTTTTCGGCTTCTTTGCGCAGCGTATCGACGGTTGCAATGCGAAGAACGTTCCCATCCAACTGCCGGGAGAGATCGTTATTCTTGAGGACGATGTCTAAGGCCTGATCCCATGGCACATCGTCGAGGACGATGGTTAAAGTGCCGTGGATCATGGGGTCGAGCACAACGTTCAGGCCGCTGATCTCGTGAATCAGCCGGAAGAAATCTTTCAGGTCGACGTCCTTGAGGTTGACCGAAATCGGCTCGCCCGTGTACTTGGCGCCACTCGCAGCCGGCTTCTGTTCCATCTGGATCTTCTGCTCGGCAGCCAGATTGACGGCTGGCTGAATGGGGGTATTGGGTGGACCGGACTGACCCATGCTGGCGTTCGTGGTGGAGGCAACCAGTTCGGATGCTGTCTTGTTGGCAAAACGACTCGCGGCCTGTTCAGCCTTGACGGTCGGCTCGGCGGCTTTGTCCTCTTTTTTCACCGAAAACGTCGGTTCGACAAGGGCGATATCGGTCGCTTTCTGGATAGTCTCTGCCGTGAGCGGAGCGTTTACGACGGTTGGCGCGGCAACAGAGGCACTTGAAATCGAAGCGTCTGGAGAAGAGGCGAGCGCCAGTTGGGGCGCTGAATTCTTGTCCAAGGGCGTCACGGCCACCGTTTTCGCCGCCGGAACCGCCTCGCGGTGCGCGACGACGCTGTCGTGAACCGTGAGAATAAAGGAACCGTCAGGGCGGGCGGCCAAATCATGCTGGCGACTGCTGGCGGAATGGTTGTCGAGATCGATCACGACACGGGTGCTGGGCGGAACCTGCCCATCCGTGCCGATACGAAGGTCTTTGACACCATCGCTCCCAACGTTGATGCGGCTCTGTGCCGTGGCCATCACCGTGTTGGGGAAGTCGACGACGATGCGTGCTGGAGAATCGAGCGTCGTCACTTTAGGGGCCAATAACCCCTTCGCTTTGAACTCGACTCGTAGTTCGCCCTGGCTGTGCGCGACCTCGAGCTTCTGCAGTGCAGCGCTCGTGGCCACCCCCTTGCCCGTCACGTCCGCCGCGTCGGCGATTAGTCCGAACGCCATTATCGGAACCAAGATGCCCAGCAGTTGCTTTCGCATTTCCCTATCTCCCCATCCGAGACCGTTTCGCCTCGATGTGCTTCTTCGAAATCTGATTTCCGCAAAATCTAAGTTCTGTAGAGCGCCGGCATTAAACCGCCGGGGTGACAATCCTCTTGACTACTTCGCGAGTAAAAGACTTGCCCAACCGATCTTGCAAAGTTTCCTGGAAAACGATGGAGTCCCCGGTAATCTTCACGACATAGCCGTTGAAAACCGGATCGTTTTCCCGGAGAAAGTAAGCTTTGTTCAGGCCATTACTGACAACGGCGATAAACCCGCTGTCCGCGTGCACAACGCCGCGCAAGTTGATCGCCCCAATTTCGAGGCACTTTTTACCCGTGCTACAACCGGAACCACTCGCATGATTTACCACCGGACTAATAAAGGGATCACGTCGGCCGTTCGCTGCGGACTTGGTGTCGGGCACAACCGGCTGCTCGGTCTCGCCTGCAGCCGATTCCGGAGCGCCGTTGCCCGGCGCTATAGCGGCGACCGGATCCACTGCAGGGGTTGCGCCAGATGAATTCGCCGGAGCATTCGTCACGACTACGACTCCACCTACCCGGTTGCGAGGATGATGATGTCTCGGGGCGGCTTCGACCTTCACGGGCCGAGTCGACAACCTGGCTTGGCCATTGGTAGCGCTCGCTCGAGAAGGGGCGGGTTCGCTCGTCCGCAGAGCCTGATTCGAGGCGGCGGTGCTACGGCTACTGACCCCGTTCATGGTTTCACGAGTGTTCTGAATCATTGTGGGACGTTGAGCCCAGGCTAAGGCCGAGGCCAGTACGCAAACGAGGATTGTCACCGTTGGCTTCATCGTGTCCCTCCTACTTCTTCGCCGGAGCGCCAGGTTTGGCGGCCGGTCCAGCCGGATCCAGATCATGACTGAAATACGTTGTGGTCAAGCATGTGGCTACCACCGTTTCGTTGGCAGCATATTGATAGACGTGTTTCGCCTTGGCGCCACCGGGAGTGCGGGTCGAAGCCACCATCAGGTTTGCAACATTGACGATGCGCTCTACTTTGCCCAGACGGTCGAAGAAACCGAGCATCGAGTAGTAAGGCCCGTCGAATTCGATTTCGAAGGGCACCTCTGTGTAGAACTCTTTATTGACATACGGGCGTGCGGTGTAGCGGCGAATTTCTACTCCCGCTTTGCGCGCTTCCCCGCTGACCATACGCATGAAGTTGTCCACTTCTTTCTCGTCGGGCACAATGCGCCGCTCGATTTCGAGCTGCTGCTTGAGGCTGGCGAGTTGGCGCTCGATGTCAGCCAGCTTCGGCCGATAGGCTTCGAGTTCCGCGTTCTCCCGGAGCTTCGCCTGGAGTTTGATTCGAGCCGCATCATTCTGATCACGCTGCGACTTGTAGACGGTGTAATAAAGTCCGCCTGTGGCCACGACGGCCACCAGTATCAGAATGCCGAGCAACTTCACACCCGTTAGTTCGCCAAGATTCATAGTCGGTTCCGCCTTTACGACTTCGCCTTCTCGCAGGTCAGCGTAAATTGAAATGCCTGCATGTCTTTAACAGACTCGTCCTGAAAACTTTCTTTGATTTCGATGTTTCGGAAAAAACCGGTCTTCTGGAGGTTCGAGATTAAGTTCGCAACGGCGTCGCTGCTCAATGCGGTGCCATCGATCGCTACGGTCGCACCCTGGTCCTGCATGCTGTTCAGCCAGACCGCTTCGGTACCGTTGACCGTGTCGCCAATCATCGACAAGAGAGTGACCGGACCCGTTTGGTTGGAACGGAGTTGATCGATCACATCCACGCGCCGCTTGTAGGCGTCAGCTTGTTTTTGACGCTCGAGGTAATGCACTTTGATGTCGGCCAGTTCGCGATTTTTTTGCTCGGCCATGCGGGTCTGCACTTCAATCGATTTCTTTTCGCGATCGATCTGGTACCAGTACCCGTAATTGAGAGCACCTGCGACCAACAAAACGGCCGTTATCTGAACTACCGGTCCACCCAGGTTGCCGAGTTCGAAGCTCGGCATGCTGAAGGCAGGACCCTTCTTACCTTTCGGTTTCGGAGAACCCAGCAGATTAATTCGGATCATAGCTTTTCAAAGCTCCTCAGGGCCAAACCTACGGCCACTGCCAGCTGGCCGGCATTCTGTTCGACCAACTCTGCCCCAGCACCATCCGCCGGAGCCAGTACCTTTTGAAACGGGTTGAACAGTTCGACCGGCATCGAGAACTCCTGGCGCAAGGCTTCAACCAGGCCCGGAACTTTGGCCGAACCTCCTGCCAAGTAAATCTTCTCGATGTGCTCTCCCGCGGCACTGGCGCGAAAGAAGTCAAACGTCTTCTGAATCTCAAGCACGATAATTTCGGTCACCTGTTGCAGGATCGGCGTTTTGGCATCGTCCTGCACGGTGCCCACTTTGCGGCCCAACTTGAGCGACTCGGCGTCGTCGAAGCTGAGATCCAGCTCCTTCTGCAGGGAATCGGTGTACTGGTGGCCGCCTACCGAAACGTCGCGCGGGAAGAGCGGCGTCGTGCCCTTCACAATGTTGATGTTCATCACGCTGGCACCGAGGTTGAGAAGAGCAACAACCTGGGTGGCGGCGGGTTCATAGTTGTACTCGTAACAATTTTGCAAAGCAAGTGCATCGATATCCACAATAGCCGGAGTTTTGCCGGCCATCGAGAGTACGTTGGTGTAGTTCAGAATCTTGTCTTTCTTCACGGCGACAAGCAAAACGTCCATCTGCGGGCTCGAGGCATCGTCGGAAAGAATCTGATAATCGAGATTCACATCAGCGAGATCGAAGGGAATGTGTTGCGCCGCTTCTTTCTGGATGGTCTCGGCGAGTTCCTGATCGCTCATGGAGGGCAGCGAGATTTTCTTCACAATGACCGAGTGACCACTCACCGCGGTCGCGACGGATTTCGACTTGATGAGAGTGTCAGTGAACAGTTTGGCAATCGCCGCGGAGACAGTACCCGAGTCAACAATCATGGAATCGACAACAATATCGGGTGCGATCGGCTCGAGGCCGAGGTGCGCCACTTCGATTCCCGCGCGCGTCCGTCTGAGTTCGACGGCCTTTATGCTCGAGGAACCCACGTCCAGACCGACTATCGTTTTCGTTCCCATTCCAAACATGTGGCCACCTTTTTTCACGAAGTTCGTTTACGGAGTACCGGCCGCTTTTACGGCCGTCTTGATTTTCCTTTTGCTACGTGGTTCCATTTCCATCGACTGCTCTTCCATCCACTGGTCCAACTTTGATTTCTTGAAGCGCCAGCGATTCCCCAACTTGAACGCAGGAATTTTTTGTTCGTTCACATACTTGTAAAGCGTGTCCGGACTCACCCCTAAATACTGGGAGGCTTGACGAATGTTCATCACTTCTCGCGAGTCGGCCATAAACATTTCCTGCGCGTTCGTGTTTGTTTTGGTGTGCTGAGCATATCTCAACGGGTAGCAAGGGCCAGCTACAGGGAATTTCCCGGTTTTGTTGGGTTTTGTGGGGTTTTTCTGGAAATCGTCAATTACAGATTTGCAATCTGCATCTATATGTAGTAGATCGGATGCTGGCAAACCAAACCTGTGGTAGGTACGATGTAAATAGAGCTTGAGTCACCCGGGTTGGGGTAACTAAGGTACTAGAGACGGTACGGAAGTACTTGGACGGACGCGCAAGACACTGAAAACACAGCTCCAGATTCGCACTGCTCCTAGTCGAGAATCGCTCTTATTTTCCTGAACTTTGCGTACCGAGATGAGGAATTCTCCCGATGGGGTGGGGTCTTCGCGCGCTTGCAAAGTTCTAGGCAAGTTGCTTTCGTTCGCCAGAGGTGTTTCGGCGGTCGACCGAATGGCGAAACGTATCGCCACACTCAGGCGTAGTCGATCGGGTTCTCTTCAAGCCATCGCTCATCCTGCGCTTGAGAGATGCCATTCAATGCACCGGACACGACGCTTGCGCCGAGACCGCGGTGCCGCGATGCGACACCTAGACCGAAACCGATTGCGCAACCCACTATGCCGAATACGAAAACGCTCGTTGCGGACTTTTGTCGATTTCCCAAGTAGCCGGCTACCGAGCCAATGCACGCACCGCCGGCGGCGAAAACCAAGACACTTCGGGACGACTCCGCGAACAGAGGAATGAGGCGTTTTCCCTGAAAAAATTTTTCGCTACCAGTCCGTGCTCCGGAAAGTCCGGCATTCAGAAGTTTTAGGCGGTAATGACAATCAGATCGAAACCAATCTCGTAATCGCATGACACCTTTCCGCGCTCGACAGGATGTTTTGAACGATGAATCTAAGTTCGAGCATCGTTTGGACATCTACAAAGTTAAAGGAGGGGCTGCCCTATGAACCGTGATTTTGGTCACGATTGACCTTACGAAAGGAACCTCAACGGACTTCCACGGAAACGCTCAAAGCGACTCAATCAGAGTCTTCCTAAGGGGCTTCCTCGCCGACCACACTGATCTTCGAATCCGCTCGAAATTTCCTGTAATCGCGGAATGTCTGTTCGACATCTTCATCGTAACTTTTGAAGAGGGCAACTCGTGCATCGAAGTGAAACTGTACGTGCTTGGGCAGCCACACTTCATCGTTAATACGCGTCAACTCGACGATAACCCGCGTCCCCTTGTGGATTCTTGCGAGGACGAAACCGACAGAAATCGTGTCGATGGCTGTTATATCGAGTTTCACCCACTGGTCATCGTTCTTGTCGATCCAAACGCGGCCTTTGAACTTGGCAAGCATTCTTGCGCCACGCTCTTTCGGCTCATAACCGGGACGAGGCTCGCCCTCAAGTACCCATGCATCACGGCCGTTGACCGCTTCAGATCCGATCAAACGAAAGTTGAATGCATCGGCAATTTCGAGCACAAATTTGCGATCTTCTTCGTGGGCCTTTTCCTCTCTCTCGAGCCGTTTGCGACGGTCGTCATCTGACTCAGCGTTGCGTTTGTCGATAATCTTCTGGATCTTCTCGTCCTCCTTTTTCGCCTCATCGGCGGGAAGCGGCTTGTCGTCTTTGGCCGTCAGGCGTTCGACGTCCTCACCATAAATCTGAAGAACTTCTGACGTCCGGCACTCAACCTTCTGTACTGCGCCGTGGCTATCGAGGTGGTGCCGTTCCTCGCGCTCGATATACGTATAGTTGCGCTGTCGTTTATCGTTTTCCAAATCTCTCGCCTCGGCTCGCTGGAGAAGTTCTCGAATCTGTTCGGGAGGAACACTGCCGTTCGTGTTGGTCTTCAGCTCGACAGGGTGAGAAACAGGCGCGGCAGTTTGCGTGGCAGATTCGGATTGATTCGTTACGGACGCCTGCCCCAGCATAAGCGAACACAGCCAGAGCAGCGCGAATGTCAGGCGCATCGTGGAGAAATGCATAAGATTTGTACGAAAGAGACGTGATGGCAGTTCAGTCCGACTGCGCCTCGATACGACACAATCAAGGCTCTACAAACCGTCAATCTCATCGCAACCGCCACCAAGCTTTTTTAGATTGTTCGTCACTTCGGATTCTCGGCTCGTTCCAGACAACCGGCCCTAAACGACCTTCCGTCCAGCCGATGAAGTTTTTTGGCCTGCGCACGGCTGATCAGTGGATAGTGAGAGATGGTCAGCAGATATTCGGCAACAAACCAGACCGGCTCCTCGGAAGTCATCCAATGAAGCCGATCGAAACGACGCATATCGACAGGCCTTGAAAAAGTTCTTAGAGTGCGCTCTCCTCGAAGATTGAAGTAGGTATCGAAGTAGCTAAGCGCCAATTCGCGGAGAGACCTGTAGACAGGTTCGCGATAGCGACATCCAGTGTAATTGGATTTCGCGAGGGCACCCCAGTGGCCATCTACGCGATACACAGCAATTACATGGTCTGTGTCGTGCTCAGCTTCCAAGTCCAGGATTAGTGGAGGATATCCGAGAATGCGGAGAGCTGCCGCCGCAAACAACGCTCCTTCATAGCAATGCGAGGTGTTCTCGCGCAAAACGCGCCGCGGAGACCACGCACTGTCGGCGAGGTGATAGGGCATGGCATCGAGGGCGCGCTGAACCCCGTAAGGAGTCTTTAAACCACGCAACTTGCGAAGCTCGCTGCGACTCAAGCTGCTTTGATCGCCGCGGCTCGTCATCCTCGAGATGTGCTGAAGACCACGGATCGGCGAAATGGGCTGAAGGGGCGGGCGAGGGAAATCAAAAGGCTGCCTACAGAAGGTCGGCTGATGGTGGCACGCCGTCCCGAACCAGCAAGTTTGCCACGAGTCGTCGGCTGTCTATTTTTTCGCATCGGCCGCTAGTTGGCGCAATGTTGCCATAGTGGCTGCGGACGGGTCTTTGCGTTTGCCCGTTTTCGGGCGTCGTTTGGTCTTGCTGGTGTAATGAGTCTGAGCCATATCTCTCCCGTTGTCGGCGGTTCAGGACGCCTGCCTTTATTGCGCGACGAAGATCAAGCCACGATTCAAGCGGCTTGCCGCAAGACCATAATACAGGCAAAATTGGCTTCGTTCTAAGAATGTCCGGATCGATACTCCACAAAGGCACGCTTCGCCTGCAACGAACTCCGGTATACCCGTTACTTTGTATCTTCGCTAGCCGCCTCGGTATTACGCTCTTCCGTTTGATGCCAACTGGAATTAGGGTCGTATTCCTTCATGGCCTTCGCGATCGTTTCTGTCTTCTTTCCGAGGTCCTTCTCGTACACGATTCCGTCGGCGCCCACGATAAACGTCATAACACCTGAAGACCGGTATTCCGCAGGGTAAGCGACGAAAGCGAAACCCTGCGTCATTTTTCCGCCGACCACATAAGCCTTTCGACCTCCCGGAGCGCTTTTCCCTTGCGCCGTCAGAATGTGGAAGTAGTAGCCGCGATACGGAGTGGGCGCACTCTCAGAATTCTTTGTATAGCCCTGTGCCACGGCAGAAGCCACCAGCGGACCAATCGGACTTTGGGGCTCGCCATAGCCCGCCTTCCAATAAAGACCGTCGCGTTGACCAGGGTCACTGAAAATCTTAGACGCGTATTCATCGTGGCCAGACGAGTGATAGTCCTTTTCCGCAGCGACGAGTTCCTGGCAGACACGGATCGTGGACATCTCGTTGCGCCCAATACGGCGATATAGAATCTCCTTCTTTCCGGCTTCGGTATCGAAGAACCAGGAATCGCACTTGTTCATCAGCGGTATCGGAGTTGGCCAATTGTGCGCGCCGATGTAGAGAATGGTGGTACCATCTGGTTCTTTCACCACACGGTGCATCTCGCGGTAACGCTTTACAAAATTCGCCCGACTCTCGGAATCTTCGGCTTCGTCTCCCGACGAAACGACCGTCTTCCCCGCCGGCCCGAGAATTTCGAGGATCGACTTTTCATCATTTTTCTCGATCGCGGCGACCAACGCATAGCTCGCAGCGTCGGCCGATGCGAAGGTCTTCTGGCCTCGCTCCTGAGCGCCGGAAACACCGTTCAAAGCTATTGCTAAGAAGATCGTTACTGCAGCGGTTTTCGGAAAACGAGTCATAAGTAGTGGATTGAGATTCTGCTGGTTTCGCCGCATAGGACTGTACTCCGCTTTTCAAAATTTCTAAGACTTCCGTTTTGCAACAACCGGGAAAACGAATTCGAAGAGAACTCGATCAATGGCGCCCGCCACCGCCGTGACCTCCTCCGCCGCCGTGACCTCCGCCGCCGCGGAACCCTCCGCCACCAGCACTAGCCCGCCCACGCGACGAATAACTCCTGGTCTCTCCACCATGGTCGTAGCCGCTCAACGCGCCTGACCGAACGCCGCTCTCACCGCGGGGAGCAGCATATCCTCGCGCTGCTTGTCTATTTCCCTCAAAAGGCCGCGCCGCTTCCCCTGGATGGTTGAAACCACCCCGGCCGACTTCGCCACGTCCCCCACCGTGATAAGAATTGCTTCGGTTATAAAACGTTCGGCTGCGCGAGAAATAGCGACCGTGATCATAGAGCGCATAATGATTGTGCCAATCGAATCCCCAGTGTCCCCATCCCCACCCAAAACCACCGAACCAACCGATTCCGAAGCCGAGTCCAAAAGAAAGATACGGGCCACCGAACCAGATTCCCGGATAGGGATACCATCCGGGCCATGCCACGACCGGATATCCGTAAACCAGCCACGGATCGTATGCAGGGACATAGACCACGTTCGGATCAGCCGGTTGAATTTCGACGTCAGAGCCTTGGTCATTCACGATCTGCTGCGGTGTAGTCTTCAGGTTGCCCGCCGCCTGTGCCTTGTGGCGCATCACCTGAACTGCGTCCATTACGTCTTGTTGCTGGTTGTAGTACGCGTCACCGAGAGAGGAAGTCCAAGAAAGATTCTTGTCCATATTCCCAAGGACAGATGGGAAGGCGGTGAGAGCTTTCACGCTCGGATCCCAAGGTTGTTGATCGACCTCTTTGCCCAACGCGTCGCCCTTCAAATCAGGATTGGCCTGCACCCAACGGTCGGCCTCCACGATTTCCTCAGGAAAAGTTGATGCTGCCAAAACCTGTGCCACCAGCGAATCTGGATACAAGGCGATGGGCGCGACTAAACGTTGCAACTGTTCCGGGGTCTGTTGGGCGTACGGCGGGGCCTGGTTGTTCTGTCCCGGTGCCGGGCCGTTCTGAGCAACTTCCTGGTTGTCTTGATCGGGAGGCGGCGCCTGTGCATCTTGCGCTGCAAGGCTAAGCGGAAACGTCGCGATTAATAGCGCCAGCGACAAAGAGAAAACCACACTCTGTCGTCCGAGTCGAAGTGCTACCGATTTTCCGGTCTCGCTAATAGGAACCAAGTTCTGGAACCTCCTCTGGATCTTCATCTCTTGAGGACCTCCACATACTAGTTAAGATGCCAAAAAAACAGGATCGGTGCAGGGCTTTACGCTTCTAGACAATACGGAGGTGCGGCCGCTAGACAATGCTGGAGGCGGCCGCCGTAAATAACTCCAACAAATCGCGCGGGTTGTCAATCAGCACATCGGGCTTCGTTTGTTCCAGCGAATGAGGGGCGAAACCGTAAGTGACTCCGCAAGTCCACGTGCCTGCATTGCGACCGGTTAGCACGTCGATCGACGAATCTCCGACCATAAGAGTCTCGTCCGCCAGAACTCCCGCTTCCTGCAGCAGGGTCCGCGCGCCAAGCGGGTCGGGCTTCTTGGTAGAGAAGCTGTTGCCGCCATAGATGCGGACGAAGAAATCGGCCAGCCCGAGCGCGTGAATAATATCGCGAGAGGGATTCACTGGCTTGTTCGTGAGCACCGCCAACCGCCGCGATCCTCGATGCGGCGAGGCTCCAACTGGTGGGTGCACGAGTTGGTCAAGCATCTCGGTGATGCCTTCATACAAGGTTGTGTGGTCGAGTTTGTGTAGACGGTAGTAACCGAGGAAATATTCAAGAGCCGTGCGCAAGAGAGCCTCGTCGGGCGCCTCGCCGAGAACACGCCGGACGAGGGTGGGAGCACCGTCTCCCACATAACTGGCGATCACTTCGCCGTCGAGTTCCGCTCGCCCGATATGGCGGAGCGTTGCGTTGACAGAGTGAATCAAATCGAGGCGCGAATCGATGAGGGTGCCGTCCAGGTCGAAGATCAGAAGACGAATCCGGTCGGGATCGAACGCGCGGAGAAGACGAATCATGTGTCTTGAGAATAAATGATTGGGAGGAATCAGTCTCAGGTCTCAGAACCGCTGGATCGCCAGATGAGAGTCGTAATGGCGGGGGCGCGAGAAACTCCTCGGAGCAGCGCCGAGAATCAGCGAGTTTTTCTTGTCATACTGGAGCTAACACCCGAGACCTGATTTACAATGAACCGGGCTCAGACCCACTGGGGTGAATCAGGCGGCATGGCCACATTCAAGGTCGATCCTAAGCTGAACGAAAATGGCGTTGCGAAAAAGGTGAGAACCTACCAGGGGCTGACGGCTCAGCAACTGATTGACGCTTATCGCATCATGTTCACTTCGCGTCGAGTAGATGATCGCGAGATCCTTCTAAAACGCCAGCAGAAAATTTATTTCCAGATCTCAGGTGCCGGCCACGAAGCCGTTGGAGTTGCCGCAGCGTTCGCGTTGAAGGCGGGTTACGACTGGTTTTATCCATATTACCGCGACCGCGCTCTCTGCCTTGGATTGGGGGCTACACCCTATGAAATGCTTCTGCAAGGTGTAGGAGCGGCGGATGATCCTAGTTCCGGCGGACGCCAGATGCCGTCGCATTGGGGTTATGAGCGTCTGAATATCGTCACCCAGTCTTCTCCGACTGGGACGCAGATCTTGCAGGCGGTGGGATGCGCCGAGGCAGGCCGCTATTTCTCTAGCCATCCTAAAGCCGCCCAGAAAGCGGAGGGCGACTACCGGGAGTTCAAAGACGTACAGTTTCAAGGCGACGAAATTACCTACGTGTCGCTCGGGGATGGAACCACCAGCGAGGGCGAATTCTGGGAGGCAATGAACACTGCTTCGAATCGTCGTTTGCCGGTAATTTTTTGTGTACAAGACAACGAGTACGCGATCTCTGTTCCAGTTGAAGTCCAAACTCCGGGCGGAAACATTTCTCGTGTAGTTTCTGGGTTCCCGAATTTTCATTTCGAGGAAATCGACGGCACCGATCCAGTGGTCGCCTATGCATCATTCAAGCGGGCGGCCGATCATTGCCGCGGTGGACATGGCCCGGCCTTCGTCCATGCGCACGTCATTCGCCCCTATTCGCATTCTCTTTCGGACGACGAACGTCTCTATCGCCCGGATTCCGAGCGTCAGGCGGATGCAGCTCGCGACCCCGTTCATTGCCTGCAAATGTTCCTGCTGCGCGAAGGCATTCTGGACGAAAAGGGAATCAACCAGATCGAAAAGGAAGTTGAAGAAGGCATCCAGGCCTCGACCGACCGCGCTCTCGATGCCGCTCCACCACAGCCGGAGACGATTTACAACTTCGTGTACTCAGACGATCTCGATCCCACATCCTCAGCGTTTGAAACACAAGCGGCGGTTGCCGCTCCCGAGACCGCCGCGGACGGCAAACGAGCCGCCGCGCCCAACAAAACGATGGCTGATCTCATCAACACGACCCTGCGCGACGAAATGCGGCGCGACGAGCGCATCGTGATCTTCGGCGAGGACGTGGCCGATTGTAGCCGCGAAGAATATCTGAAACAAAAATTGGTTAAGGGCAAGGGCGGAGTTTTCAAATTAACCGCAGGCCTGCAGGGGCAGTTCGGCTCCGATCGTGTTTTCAATTCTCCGATTGCCGAAGCCAACATCGTGGGCCGAGCAACTGGCATGGCCACACGCGGCCTGAAACCCGTAGTCGAGATTCAGTTCTTCGACTATATCTGGCCGGCGATGATGCAATTGCGCGACGAACTCCCGGTCATCCGCTGGCGATCGAACAACGCGTTCTCGGCGCCGCTGGTGATCCGTGTAGCCATTGGGGGATATTTGACGGGCGGGGCAATTTATCACTCGCAGTGCGGCGAGAGCATGTTCACACACATCCCCGGGTTGCGTGTTGTCTTCCCGTCGAATGCTCTGGATGCCGCAGGTCTATTACGCACTGCGATCCGCTGTGATGACCCGGTGTTGTTTCTGGAACACAAACGTCTATATCGCGAAACCTACGGACGTGCCCCGTATCCGGGACCAGAGTACATGGTGCCGTTCGGGAGGGCCAAAATCGTGCAGGCTGGCACGGACCTCACCGTCGTGACTTACGGAGCAGTAGTTCCTCGGGCCTTGCAAGCCGCGCAAAAACTAGAGCGGGAACACCGTGTCAGCGTGGAGCTGATCGATCTGCGCTGTCTGAACCCGTTCGACTGGGATACTGTGGCTGCGTCCATAAAGAAAACCAACCGGGTCTTAATTGCCTATGAAGACTCGCTGAGCTGGGGCTATGGTTCGGAAATCGCGGCGCGTGTAGCAGACCAGCTTTTTCATCACCTCGACGCGCCGGTGAAGCGAGTAGCGGCTACGGATACGTTCGTCGCCTATCAGCCGATCTTGGAGGATGCGATTTTGCCGCAGGCTAGTGATTTATTCCGAGCGATGAAGGAATTGGCGGAATTTTAACGCATGGACCTAGCCGGGCGTTAATTGGCATCTGCCGCACAGATGAACTAAAGCTGCCGCTTCCTTCCCGAATTCGCGCCGCATCGATCTCGTCTACCGTTTTTTGCCCTATCTCATCTGCCCGATTGGAAATCTTCCTTTACCCGACCGGAAAAGGCTGGCTACAGTTTCAAACTGATTGGTCCACTCTCCGTTCCTGTCTATGATCGCTAACGTTGACATTCGAAAGGGTGGAGGGAATCTATGTTGAACTGGGCCATAACATTTTTCGTGATCGCTCTGATTGCCGCGGTTTTCGGCTTCACAGGCGTTGCAGTCGCTGCGGCCGGAATTGCCAAATTGCTGTTCGTTGTCTTTCTCGTGCTGTTCTTGGTTTCGCTGGTGGCGCACCTCAGCCGCTCGGGAAGTAGGGCTTAGTGTTTGAAGAAGTAGGGCCTAGTGTTTGAAAGTGACAGTCACCGATCTTGACAGAGCAGAGTAACCTTCCCCGTGCCTGGCGGAACGTTCGCAGCGGGGAAGGTTACCTTGTTTAAACCCTGTCTTTCGTTAATATCCTCATTTCTTAATATCTCCTTTTGATCTTTTTTCCCATCAATCCTGCAACTTTTCGGAACTTTTGCGGAATAGAGTCGGCCCTCGGAAATCAACTAGTCCAACCCCGACAACTCCAAAAGCAACTAAAGGGCAGTCGTTTATCAATTCTCCGGAGTGCGAGGCGGCTCGCACTTTGGATTGGGAGGAGTATTTATGGCAGAAGATACGGAACAAAAGGGTCAGCACAGCGGTCAAGGTGGACAGAGTCAGCGCAACCAAGACCAGACGAGTCAGGGTCAGCAGAGCGGCCAGCACAGTCAAACCGGTCAGGGGCAGCATGGACAGAGTGGTCAATCAGGTCAACAACAACCCGGACAGCAACAGAAGAAGGGCGGCCGGGGCGATTACGACAACGAAGATAACGACCAGAACCGCGACCGTCAGCGTAAGGCTTCCTAGTTGTTTTTGGAAGCGAGATCCACCGGGAGTCCCGACCGTAGCGGCCGGGACCCTCGTTTAAATATGTCGTTTTCCGTTTCCACATTCGGGAGAAACTCTTGATGCTTTTTTTTTGTAGGGACGGTGCTCGTTTGCTCTGGACAGCACCCTTTCTCTTGGCGGCAATCACCCTCGTCTCGGGACAGACGCCGACGACAGCCGTGAACACAGGTTCCTCCAACCCACAACCGGCCTCTTCTCAAACCCAGCAAGTTCCTCAGACCGCGGATGGAAACGCTGGTTCGTCAAATCCCGATTCAAGCCCTCAAGATCCGACGGGACCTGAAGCCAATGATCAAGCGGGCATGTTCGTATTCAAAAAGAATGTCGAAGAGATTATCGTGCATGCCGCTGTGTTTGATGATCAGCGCAGACCCGTGTCGGGATTGGATCGTAGCGCCTTCACAGTAACGGAAAACGGGGTTCCGCAAACCATCACGTCATTCCGCCGCCAAGATGTCCCCGTTGAACTGGGCATTGTGGTCGACAACTCGGGCTCGATGCGCGACAAACGCGATGAAGTGAATCGGGCAGTATTAATCCTGATTCACGCCAGCAATCCGCAGGATGAGATTTTCATAGTCAATTTCAGCCAAAAATACTATCTCGATCAGGATTTCACTTCAGACGTAAACCTCTTGCAAACGGCACTCCACCAAGTTTCTTCCGCGGGGAGCACGGCGTTGTACGACGCAGTGGTCGCCTCCGCAAACCATCTCAAAAACAATAGCCGACTGGACAAGAAGGCGCTTCTAGTAATCACTGACGGCCAAGACAATATGAGCCAGGAGACGCTTGCGGAGGCGCTGCGCCAACTGCAAGACGGAAACGTCTCACCGGGGTCCGTCCCCACGATTTATGCGATTGGGCTGACTGGCGACGGTCTTGAGGGTCGCGGACGAAACGCACTGCAGAAACTCGCTCAAAGCACAGGTGGCGTGGCATATTTTCCCGAATCTCTCGATCGAGTGAGTGAAATCACGCGGACAATCGCCCATGATCTGCGTTCGGAATACATCATCGCCTATCGACCCCAGAACCAGAATGCTAAGCGGGATGACCGGGTCGCCAAGGTTGAAGCACGCGCAGTTGGCTATGGAAAATTAACCGTGGACACAAGAAGCGGTCACGCTTTTTCCGGTCCGAGCGCCCGCTAGTCAACAAGACTTCTCTGTTAATCCCGAAAGATAACTTGCAACGGCAGGATTAAAGTACAGAAACGACTCCGCCCGCAAAAATGGCAGGAAGCCACAAAGATTAGGCCACAGTCGTCTGCGTGGTAGTCGAATGCGCGGGCATCTGAATCTGAATGATGTTGTTCTTAATGGCGTAAACAACCAAATCGCGGATGGAGTGCAGACCGAGTTTCCGCATGATGTTGCTGCGGTGGGTCTCAACGGTCTTGGTGCTCAAATTCAGGAGCGAAGCGACCTCCTTTGAGCTCTTTCCCTCAGCCAGCAGCTGCGTTACTTCGCGCTCGCGAGTTGTCAGAATCGGCAGATTTGGCGGCTCATTCCGCGAGATCGCGTGGCCCTTATCAAGGAAGCCCCGCAGCACAAGATCGTTGACCCGCGGAGTAAAGAACATACGCTTGCTCTGAAGGGCTTCGACGGCCGAGACAAGATCGCGGGCAGCGTCCGATTTCAAAACGAAACCTCTGGCCCCGGCGTCTAAAGCTTCTCGGATGACTTGATCGGAGTCGGTTATCGTAAGGACGATGATCTTGAATTGAGGATCGTGCTGCAGGAGTTGGCGAGTCGTGTCGAGACCGTTGAGGTTGGGCATACCAATATCGAGGATCACCACATCGGGTTTCAACTGCTTGGCCATTTCGATCGCTTCGCGACCGTCTGAAGCCTCTCCGCAAACCTCCCAGCCCTCACGCTTCTGAAGAAGCGCACATAATCCGCGGCGTACAATTTCGTGATCATCGGCTAATAGGATACGGAGTTTCACGGTAAATCCTCCCATCAACGGAAATTTCAAAAATACTTCAAGTTCTTAGCCCTGCCGAGGTCGCGCCAAAGCCGTAAAGGGGCGATGCTGGCTCACCGCTTCCACTGCTTCCACTAGATCACGCGCAAGATTCGATTTCACGACATAACCCCTTGCCCCCGCAGCCAGCGCTTCACGAAGCATCTGCGGAGAGTCATGTTGGGTTACAAATAAGACCTCGCGACCGGGGGTTTTTTCCTGGATCAAACGGCACGCTTCGATCCCGTTCATCCGGGGCATGGTCACATCGAGTACCACCACGTCGGGCTCCAGACTGCTTACCTTTTCCAGAGCCTCGATCCCGTCCGAAGCCTCCCCCACGATTTCCCATTCGGATCGTCCTTCTAAAAGGGTTTTCAGTCCTTGTCTCACCACGGGATGATCATCGACCAGAAGGATGCGGACCGTCATATTGATTCCTGGCTCTCTTCCATTCTCGACCATCTATCGACCACCGTAAGAATACCCTGCGGAAACGCGAGGAGTCGGGTGGGGTGCCAACCACCACGAGCAGCGCAGAGAAAGCTCTGGCTACGGCTACGTCCCAAATTAAGAATCTTAAACCTAACACGGCGTTCGCTTCGTTCCGAATACAGGGATTCCTGTAGATCGGAGTTCCCGAAACGATATCTGGCGATGCGCTCTCCGTTTAGCGGGTCATGCGGTCTGGGGAAAGTACGTTCGGTCGTGGAGCACCGTATCTACCGCCTCCACAATGGAGCCCACGTCCGACTTCAGGCAGACTCCTCGGATCCCGATTCTTTTAGCCTCTTCTGATAGCTGTTTCGAAACGTGGATGGTGACCATCAGTATGGGGATGTCGGGGAACAGTTTAGCAATCTCGCGGCCAACGTCCAACCCATTCAGATCGGGCATCTGGAAGTCCAATACGACGACATCAGGCGGATCTTCCTTAATCCGTTGCAGTGCTTCTACGCCAGTGGGGACCTCCGCATAAACCCGCCAGCCAGTTTTCAGTTCCAAAAGGCTTCTAAGATAGTGGCGCACCGCCGGATTGTCATCTGCAACCAGAATCCGAACCAAACGATCCTCCCCTTTGACGATCTGCAACGTATCGGTATTCCGACGTTAGGACGCATGCCCGCGGTTTACAATACCGTGAACTCCCGAACCCATGCCGCGACACGATTCCCTCACCAAATCCCTTTGTCGCTTCCAGTGAGCTTCAATTCGAGTGCAGCGGCCGTCGCCAACCCCGGGAGCAAGCTAAGACGAAACGTGTTCCGCATCTCTCCATTCAGTAGCAACCTTTTCCATTCGGAGGCGTAAAGGCTCGCGGCCTGCGGGAAAAGAGGAATGCGCAGAAAGCTCCGCTTGAAACGGACGAGTTCGTTGCCAAACTTGGCTGCCTCTGTCACCAGGGACGGCAGGAACAATCCTTCGCCGCTATAAAGCTTGACGTAATCCGAAACGATGGCCAGATAGGTCGACAATCCGTTCCATAGACCTGCCGACTCGGCGAGCGATTTCAGGTGCCCATAGTCGACAACGCGGGAGTCCACGAGTCTTGCGTTGTCCGCTATATCGCAGAGCCGAATGTAGAAGTGGCGATACATCCGTTGCAGCGTGCTGATAATGATTCGGTCTTCGGGCGCAGCTACGCGGAGCGAAGAGCCAGCAAACTCCTGGACGCTCGAGTTTGCGACCAGAGAATGAGTAATAGAAATTTGCTCGCCCGTTTGTCCCAAACGCGCGACATGCACCTCGACTAATTCCGGCAATCCAGGAACGATGAAGTTCCATTTATTTGCCAGGCGATCTCCCCAACTGCGCTTGTCCGGTTGAGCATTGAAGTGCTTGCGCATAATGGCGTTTATATCGGCGGAATCCCCATTGGTATACAGATCGAGATCGTTTCCGAGGTCCGGCCAGTGGTCAAGTGACTTGATGACGATGACATCGCCGGCCGCCACCAGAGCCTGGCAAATAGGAGCCAGGTAGGACAAGGCGTGCGAGATGCGCTCCTGCTCTCTTAAGACCGCTCGATCGATCCAATCGGCACTCTCCGCGCTTTTTTCTCCCAGAATGCGAGGTAGAGCGGGGAAGGCGCGCATGATCACGTGATTCGCGTTTGCCAGACTCCAAAGGTCACCGAAAAAAGCTGCAAGCTCTTTCGGTCCCAGGGATGAGATCGGCGAATCCCCAGCCGTGTCTTCTCTTTCCCGAGGCAAGCCAGAGAGTCGATCCCGTTCAAATAGCGCCCGCGATAGGAGAGAAAGGCATTTTATGGAGTTTGTTCCGCTCATAAGTCTTTTCAATATGCTTCGACGGTCGCCTGAAGGCGTAGGCTGACCGGGCGCGGATCACCCGCTTTAGTTCGATGAGCGATTCGACTCGTAGGTTGGTGTCGAACAAGGGTTTGTCCCGATATCGACGGCTCCAAGTGATGCTCAAGTGACTTAATCTTTGGGTGGAGGGTGCGGGTTTTCCAGGCCGGGCGCGTGCTTCTCATCGGCCGCGCACCCCGACGCGATCCCGCGTTCAATGGCTGTGCCTTCTTCATAATCGTTCCAGGTCTCTATCAACATAAAGGGGAGCGGATTGGCGCTGTCATAGTAACGATTGTAGAGATGAAACGTATCGGCGAAAGTCTGTCCGCAATTGTTCCTCATGTGGCGGTTGAGACCCCACTTCGCGGCCGAATCGTCGAAACCCGGCCACGCTGCGCCAATCGCGATCTTGTCGGGATGCTTGCTGGTCATCATTTTGTAGAAGTAGTCGAGGTATTGCTCGCCCCAGTTGCTGCCGTCGGCAGCCCATCCGCTCGCTCCGGGCTGAACCCAGGCGTACGACCCCGCAAAATCGGCGGCAATCGCCGCGGGAGGCTCGTCTTTATAGATGAACAGCGGCGCATCCGCCCAATTGCTGCAGTGCTCATGGACTTGATTCCAGTCGACGTGCCCCTGCTTGGGGAAAACGAAGATTACAGGCCGGCCCTGGTAAGTCAGGTAGGCATCTTTGTATTTCGCGGTTGGGCCAATGTAGGATTTGTAAGCCTTGTCCAGCGCCGCGATCGCGCCATCCGTAGCATCCGCATCTTCATCCTCCGGCTCGTTATAGAGCAGAGCGACCTGAAAATGACTTTTGCTGGCGACTTTTTGCAGTAGGGCAAAATTGCTGTCCGAGAACGGGGCGCTATCGCCATACCAGTCCACGACAAAAGCGGAAATTCCTAGTCCGCGCGCCTGTTCGATCTGCTTGCGCAAGACTTTCGGATCGTGGCTCGAATAGCCGACATCGAGGTGGGTATGATCACCGAACCAAGGCATGTAGACAGCTAGCAGCGTGGGCGTGGGAGCTGGCTTATGGTTTGCCGGTAAAACATGATTGAAGCCAGCACTCGGCGTATCGCATCCTCGCGCTAGTGCAAGACAGGCAAACACAAAGCATAAAAACGCCTTTGGCAAATCATGACTCCCTTTTTCGACCTTCGACAGAGGAAATAAGATGCGCGGGTCAATGCTGCGGTTGGCGCTCGAGCTGAGAGAGAAACTGACTAAAACTGCTGTACAACCTGCATCTGGCGAACCACCCAGCGATCGGCACTCGGCGTCATCAATACGACGTAATACATAACTACCCGCCGATCCTGAATCGATCTGCTACCGTCCAGAACCTGTTGCCGGTAGGAAGCGGTGTCGTGCAGTTCGATGGCGTCGCCTTCAGGGGCATAAAAAACAGCCTGCAGTTGATGGTTCTGGTCGGTAAATACTTGGCGAATACCGGAGCGTTGCTGGCTGATCACCGTGTCGTGTACCACGCGTTTTGCATCTCCGGCGAAAGGCACATCGATGGGATCAAGGGTATTGAACTCGAGAGCGTGAGACATGGTCGTCCACGCGGAACGATAGTCGCGAACGATGGCACGCTGGGTGAGGTTCTCAACACCACGGGGACCAGCTTTCTTGGCCTCGAGTTGAACCGTCACCTTTGAAGCGGCGGAAGAATCGTTGGCCGTGTCAGCCGCGTTCAAGCCGAGGTGTAGCGTTATGAGCAAAGCCAGCGTTGCAATTTTGGAGGCACTTCGACAACGGAATAAATTGGTAGCGACACGGTTCACGGCTGCGCTCCTACACGAACTTCGTTCCCCATCACAACCCCGGATGCGGCCGATATTACAGCCCCGCCAGGTCCAGAGATCTGAGCGCGAGCGATCCCCTGTTTGATGGGTGCGTCTACCGTACTTTTTCCGTTCTGCTCGACCGCCGTGAAAGTGACGATCGTGCCGTCAGGAACGGGATTCCCTGAGCAATCATGAACCGGCTCGGTTTGCACCATGATTCCGGTCTTTGTACGCTCCCCCTCGATGCGCAAGTTACAGGGATCAGAAGCAACCTGTTGCACCACGCGACGGGCGGATACCTCGTCCAGTGAAGCCACAACCTGCAACGCACCCGCGGAACGGCCCGACGCGTTCCGAAACCAAGCGACTCCGTCCTGGGTTCGAACGGCGCGAGAGAGTAACAAGGTGTTGCCCGTCGTAAGTTGAAAGTTAACGTTCAATGGAGTAAAGATCAGGTTGCGAAATTGATCGAATGGAATCGCTACTCCGCTCACGGCGTTGCTTTGGGAGACGGGCACACGCGAAGGATGGACGAGAAACGTGAGCGCGGCAGCCTTGTCTGCAGTCACATAAAAAGTGGCGCTCTGGCAAGTATCGGCGCACACAATCACTTGATAAGCGCCTGCATTGCGAGTGTATTGCGAATCGAGATGGATTTCTTCTCCGAGACGGACGTCACTCTTCCGCGAGATGCCGGGGCCGAGCACATAAAACGTCGCCCTGCCGCTTCCCATCGTCGATATGGTGGCGGGTTCTCCGGCAATCACCGAGGTTGGAACACGGACGCCGGAATCCTCGGCCGCACAAAGGCCGTCGAGGCATAACGCCAGTGATAGAGACAGAAACATCCAGGTGACGATTAGTCGCAAACGCCCCATGCTTACTCTCTACCCATGCTGTACTGATTTACCACCACGTGAAAGTTTTGCACCTTCGCCACCAACGACTTCGGAATGTCGACTGTGAAAGGCGCCAAGGTCAGCGGCAGGAGCGCGCGCTCCACGTACCCGTCAGAGACCCACACAACTTTGCCATCACCGTCGTAGAAACTAGCGATTACATGGGGAATATTGACCGTCTGACCGCTCTGGTTAAACAGGTCACCCCGCAATACACTCTTGCCCTGTACATCCGCATCCAGTTTCTGGTTCATGACTCCGATGACGGGATCGGCGGAGGCCGGAACAAGAGTCGCTTTCACGTCCATCCGCACATTCTTGACGTTCTTTAGATTGATGTTAGGGAAATCGATGCGATAGGGCGTCACTTGTTTGGGCAGAAGCACATGTGCAATCCGATCAAAGCTGCTCTCGTCGTCGATCGCGTTGTCGTTCCCGTCGACCAGCGTTGCGTTCACATTCACGAAAGCCGGAATTGTGTCTTCGTTGACGACTTCCCCCATCACCACGGCGCCTTCCGCCAGATCGACGGCATTCATGCTGACGATTCGCACGTGCGGCGCGTCAATATTCTTGGCACCCCATTCATCTTCGGCGCTTCCGCCAACCAGGTCCCAACGAAGAGCGGTAACTGGAATCACTTGCGGGGGCACGCTGGGAATCTGGTTTTTTGGCCATACCGTTTTCCAGATATCACCTTCTCGGGTCAGGTGGAAATCGCGCACATCTTCTATCGGGCCGACGGGCGTGCTCCAGTGCAGATGAACGCGCATCTCGGCTTGATCATCGGTGATGTGCATCGGGCGGATCTCGAAGCTCTCCAGATTCGAAAACGATCGAAGACTGCCGTTGGAGCCGGTCCAATCCTGAATAAACGATTGCTTATCGCCGGGAGCGACGTTGGAAACATCCGCGAAGGCCTGGTCCCAATTATGCCGCTTGGCGTCAACCAGCAAATTCGTGAGCGCATGTTCGGGTGTGCTCGGTTTTTGAGTAACCAGCGTCGAACCTACAGCAATCCCAACTGTGCCACTAGCGCGTCCGACTCCAGTCAGACCGAGAAAGACAAGAGCGACGGTTACGACTACGAGAACAATTGGCAGGATGATTTTCATTCTGTTCCTCAGGCTACGGAGTGTTCAACAGGAACCGGCACCGCGTGGAGCACTTTCGATGTCCGTTCGTCACGTAAGAACACCTCGAGGAAAATCGCCAGAAAACTCACTCCGATCGGCAAGGTTCCCCACAGCAATCCCTCCCAATGCGGTGGAATCGCATCCGAGGTAATTTTGTGGGCTGGCGGTAGATCGTCCTTTGCCCAGGCCGTAATCTCGCCATTGTTGAAAACTTCAATCTTCCGGAAACCCACGAAAGTCAGCAGCGGTTCGTAGTATTGATCGCGCACGAAGACGTACTTGAGGCCGTAACGGTTGGCATGCTCGAGCATGGCGCGCAGAGCAGCCATTCCAGCGGATCCATAAAATTTTGCGTTCGTAAGCTGTGCTGATCCATAGTTCGTCATTTCCGGCAAAAGACGAGCCGAGTTGTAATCACCATCGACGCTGTTGGCGCCGGTGTAAGTCGAGATTTTCGCCAATTCACTGCCAAAACCGAGCGCAACATAGCGAAAGCGATCGTGCCCGTCGCGATTCAAGAATGCAATGACAGGATCAACGTTGATCGTGGCACCGATAGGCCGAAAGGGATTGGCGGTCAGCCAGAATAATGCGGCCCCAAAGGTTGTAACAGCCGCGAGAGCAAGTCCGACAGCAGCTTTGATGCGGAAGCGGTCAACCAAGTCAGCTGCGAGCAAACCTACAATCGGCATCGCCAACAGGGTCGCCCAGAAAGTGAATCGCTCGAAAGTCAGAACTTCGAAGGCTCGACCCAGCAGCCATCTCGGCAAGGGAGTAGTTCCGCCGAGGCCAAAAATCATGGTCAGCCAAAAACCCAGAAGCAGCGGCACCAAACGCCGCGAAGTGGCTCCCTTGATCAAAATAAACGGAATAGCCAAAATCAAGAGCCCATACGGAATTACAAAGTAGTTGATCGCGGTTGTCGAATTCAGCAGGAAGTTGGCGCGGCTGTCGTGAGGAATCGGAATTTGGCGGATGGGATGCTGAATCAGTGCAAGCCAATAGGGCAGCAACACAAGCCCGACGCCGACGCCGACCGCCACCGCGAACGCGGCACCCCGCGCCACCACGCCGCCCAGCGAGCCCCGCACTCGTTCATCCCGAGCGTCGATGCATGCCGTCCAAAATACGGGCCCGGCAAACAACACGACACCAAAAATCAAAGTGACGTGGTGAGCCGCCGCCGCGGTCAGACTGATCGCAACTCCCTTGATGAAAGACTTGCCGTTGCCTTCCGTCATCCACTCATAGAGGTAAGGCAGTGCGTTCAGGTAGAGAGCGGCAGACGCAACCGTCGCAAGTTGTCCAGCCTGGTAGACAAGAAAAGCGAGCGCTCCTAGGAATATGCTTCCCAACGCAGCGTAACTCGCCTCGCGTTCCTCGATCCAGATTCGGGCGAAGCGAAAAACTCCCACGGGCAAGAGGAGGACTGCAATCAACTGCACCAGCATGTAACCCATCTTCAGACCGACGACATAGGAGAGCAATGCAATCCACTGATGCGTAAGAGGCGGATACGTTGTCTGCGAAAACCCGGCAAACCATTTTTCGTTCCATGGATCGAACCAGTGATGAGCGTAATGGGACGCGAAAAAAATGTGGAAATTCGTGTCGAAAGACCCGGCCGGAAGCTGCATGAAGAGCAGCGGCCCATGAACGATCAAGGCCATCAAAACAATGGCCAGAAGTGGAATAGGGCGGGACTTATAAGGGTGAGACGTGCTCACTGGCATGTGCTCCGTACAATGCTGTGGACCATAGCGAAAGGATTGGATTCGGAAAGCACAGTTTGGGTTTACTTCTTTTTGACCCCCAACCCGCCATTCAAACCGGCAAGTAACGTTACTCGATACAAAAACGCAAGATCACGACGGCAGCCATACGCCGAACTTCGGCATCTGACTTGAACCGCAAAGACTACCGTGCGGGAGGCTAAAGCCAAGACTTGTATATAGCGTGGTGACTCCGTGAAATTCCGACTGCCGCTCGCTAGTTTTTGCGTAGCTTCCGTTTTCTTCAGTTTTGCCAACTCGGGCTGGACTCAAACGTTTGGCGTCAACGGACAGGCAAATGCCTCGGCCAACCAGGCACAGGGTGGGGGCTCCGCCCAGGGCAATTTGGGCTGGGGATCCAGTATCGACGTCGCTCGGCAAGCTCGCGCCGCCCAAGATGCTTTGAAGAGGAACGATTACGCGGCCGCCGTGTCTGCAGCGGAACGTGCGACCAAGCTGGCTCCCAAGGACGCCCAATTGTGGTTTCTTCTGGGTTACGCCGCACGGCTCGACGGCCATCTGCAAGCCTCGGCTGATGCGTACAGTCGCGGCCTGCAGCTTGAACCTCATTCCGTCAAAGGGATGGCGGGACTCGCGCAGACTTACGTCAGGATGGGCCGCGACGATGAGGCGCAGCAACTACTAAAACGTGTGATCGACGCAAATCCAAAAGATGCAAACAGCCTACAACTCGCCGGCGAGCTCTTGCTCAATTCAGATGCAGAGAAGGCTCTTGAACTGCTCCATCGCGCCGACATGCTGCAAACCTCCGCGCACAGCGATCTGCTGATCTCGCACGCCTACCAACGTCTATCGCAGCCCGACGAGGCCGCTCACTACCTAAATCGAGCGAAAGCACGCTCGCCCAACGACCCCGAAGTCTTACGCGCCGTTGCTGGGGAATATCGCGAAACGGGCCATTACGACCAAGCCATCGCCACGCTGCAGGCAATTCCATCCAAAACCCCGGATATCGAAGCCGAATTGGCTTACACGCTTCAACTGGCCGGGAAGCAACGGGAGGCGGCCAATCTTTACGTCCACCTCGCCAGGAATGCGAAAGGCAATGCGGGACTCGATCTGAGCGCGGCGCAGGCTCTGATTGGACTTGGCCAAATCGACGAAGCTCGCGCCTTCATTGACGACGCGCGACTTGCCGATGGCAATAGCTACCGGCTGCACGCTATTCAGGCTGAAATCGCAGAAGCAGATAATCGCTACGCCGACGCGAGTGCGGAATACGACCTTGCACTTAAGAGTTTGCCCCCGAATGTCCCCGAAGGCCCTCTTTATCCCATTGAATTGCGCCTGAATTTGTACGAACTGGACGTGCGTCAAGAGGAGGATGCTGCCGCTAAACAGCAACTGGAAACGGCATTGGCCGCGATCGGCCAAGTAACCGTGCCAGCTTCTTCCCGTCCCGAGATGCTGCGACTACGGGCCGCCATCGAGGCAGGCTCGGGAAATCTCGACGCAGCCAACAGAGATCTGAAGGAGGCGCTCGCGCTGGCGCCCTCGAACATCAATTCACTTCTGAATTACGCCAACCTGCAGTGGAAGATTGGCCAGAAAGAGGGTGCACACGATACCTTCGGGAAAGTACTGGAGTTGGATCACAACAATCGCACCGCGCTTTCTTCTCTTGGATTCCTCGCCCGCGACGGGGGCGACAACAAGCTCGCCGAGCAGTATTTCAAACGCGTGATCAGCTCGCATCCGAAGGATTTCGCGCCCTATCTCGCTCTCGGGGACTTGTACACGGCAGAGAGAAACTTCCATGCAGCTCAGACCGAGTACGAGAATGCTTACCAGAGGATGCCGACCAGTGCACTCGCTGTGGCTGGGGGAGCAAATGCCGCCCTTGAGGCGCACAACTCAGAACTCGCACAACACTGGCTCGATCGCGCCACAGGAAAGATGAACGATAGTCCGCAGGTCAATCGAGAGCGCGAACGGTATCTCACTTTGAAGGGCGACTACGCGGAATCCGCAAAGCTTGGTTACACGGTTCTCGCCAAGCTCCCCAAGGATCGGGAAGCTGCCGTCTACCTTGCTTACGACCTCTACTACCTCGGCCAATACCAGGATGCTCTGACGCTGGCCACCAAGTACGATTCGATTGTCTTTGACGACAAAGATCTCGCTCTGGTCGCGGGCTACGTCCACGCGCATAACGGGGAATCGCGCGAGGCACTTGCTGATTTCACCCGCGCCCTCGAACGCGACCCCAACATGGCGACTGGCTTTGTAAATCGTGGCTTCATTTTGAACGATCTTCGCGAGCCCGATAAAGCAACGCGAGACTTTCAAACTGCAATCCGCCTCCAATCGAATTACGGCGAGGCCCATCTCGGATTAGCCTATGCCGACTTGCAATTACACCGCCCGAAACCGGCGCTCGTTCAGTTGGCGGCCGCACAGAGAATTCTAGGTAAGTCCCATGCCTTCCATTTGGCGCGAGCAGAGGCGTTTCGACAAGAACAGGATTTCTTGCATGCCGAGGCGGAGTATCGAACTGCCTTGCAGGAAGATCCAAAGGACTTTCCGACGCAGTTGCAATATGGCGATACGCTTTACCGGTTGCGTCGCTTCCCCGAAGCGATCGTTGCTCTGGACGTAGCGGACAAGTTGTCACCTTCCAACCCCGCTCTCTACGCCTTGAAGGCGCAGATTTATGCTCGCGAAGGCAATCGAGAAGAAACACTGCGAAACGTCAAACTAGCCGAGCAATTCGGCGCGAACCAGATCGACATATTTATGGCGACCGGTGGTGCTCTATTAATGCTGGGCGACCGAGATGCGGCGATGCAGCGCTTTGAGCGTGCGCTCGAAGTGCCCGGAGGCGACCGCATCGGCGTGAGACTCGCGATCGCTCAGGTTTTCTTGCGCCAGGGTCATTACGACGACGTCCGGAGGCAGCTCGCGCTCGGCTTCGCCGAAGCAAGTCTTGGCAACTCTGCCGTCACGCCAGATGACATTCTTGCCGCCGCAAACACTTTCCTCGCCATGCACGATTTTGATTTGGCCGAAACCTATTTTGCCAAGGCACGCCAAGCGGGCGCCAACAGCCGCACGGTGCAAATCGGATTGGCCAATACCTATTTGGCTGAGGGCAAGACTCGCAACGCAGAAGACTCCCTCGCCACTCTGGGTCCGGCGAATGACCTTCGCGACGACTACGACTACATGATGGCCGCCGCGAATGTAAGCCGTCAGCGCCAGGATACGGTGCACGCGCTATCGGACTTCGCGCGGGCCAGTTCGGTCGCGGGCCAGGAAGATCACTTAACCGCGCAAACCGCGCAGGATGAGCTTGCGGCCGAAGAGGGCCGGCCAATTACTCAGAATATAAGTATCTCGCCGGAAGCTTCCTTCGCTCCCTCACTCGAAGATATCAACGTCTACACTCTCGATGCGGAGATATTAAAAGTGACGAATCCGTCACTCTTGCCGCCACCGCGGCACTCCTTTCAGAGTATTGCCGATTCCCACTACCGAGTTCATATCGGGAACCTGCCGTTGATATCCGGCGTGGTGGGTGAGAGCCTCACGACTGGACGTCTTCTCTTCCCCAGTGTCAACGTCGTGCAAGACCGGAACACTTACGACACGTTCGTCAACGGCGGAATTACACCGATTCTTCATTTTGGTTCGAACCAGATCGCCTTCAACGGCGGACTCCAATTCACCGTCCGGCGCGACACGATCTCTCCCGTCTACATGAGTCAGGATCTGTTCCGCCAGTATCTTTATATATCGACGAGTTCGTTCCTTAACTGGGTTTCGGTCAACGCCAGCGCCATCCGTGAGGCTGGCCCGTTCACCGATCAGAATTTGAATTCGCGAGACGCAGCGGCGAGCGTGGAATTCACCGTAGGAAGACCCTGGGGGCGCACTTCCCTGCTCACCGGTTATTCCAGCCGCGATCTACTCTTTAACCCGGTCGTTCAGGAATACTTCAACACCTCAAGCTATGTGGGGTTGCAACACAAATTCGGTGAACGCTTGGCGGTCGCCCTGCTCGCCGAAGACCTTCGATCCTGGAGAGTCCAGGGCGTACAGTATGCGACTGCCCAGGCATTCTTGCCGGGTGCCCGATTCGAGGTTCGCGCGAAGCAGCGTTGGAACGTGCAGGGTTCGTTCTTACTCTCGCGCGGAAGTGGATATCATCAATACGACAACGCCCAGAGCGAGTTCCTAGTTTCTTACTCACGATCGATGCAAGGAACATTAAAAGATAGCGGCGGTGAAGTACCCGTAAGCTACCCGTTGCGCATCTCTTTTGGGGTTCAGCAGCAGACTTTTTACGACTTTGCGGGATCCTCTCGCACCACGCTTCTTCCTGTAATTCACTTCAATATTTTTTGAGTCCAGGCTTTGTTAGGGGTCCGCTCGGCCTTCGTCAATGAACAATACCAAACAAAACGCTGTCGGTGTCGAATCGATGGCCGATGAAGGCCATGTCACGGCCTCGATCAATACCAGGAATCTGAAATCTCAGATTGTCGGGGGCACGCTTACGCTGCTCGCGGGCTCCGGCTTCGTTGGGGTAACCAATCTCGTTTACAACGTCGTGACGGCGAGGTTGCTCGGGCCCACTGGCTTCGCCCACGCCACCGCCGTATACACGATGTTGATGCTGATGTCTTGCATCACGCTGTCATTTCAGGTCGTCTCCGCCAAATACATCGCAAAAAGTGCATCTACAGAGGACCGCGCTGTTGTCTTCGCCAGCTTGCATCGGCGCGCGTGGATCGCGGGCATCGCCATCGGCCTGCTCTTGTTCATCTGCGAGCGGCCGATCACCGCCTATCTCAACCTGCCCGATCCGGTACTCATTTCTTTGCTGGCGTTGGGAACCGCATTCTACGTGCCCCTTGGCGTGCGACGCGGCTATATCCAGGGCATTCATTCTTTCCGGCCTTTGGCTATCAATTTCATGTTGGAAGGTCTGGTTCGACTCGGTGCGTTGTGGATCCTCATTGAGTTGGGCATGGGCGTTAAAGGCGCGGTTCTAGCGAGTATCCTGGCCGTCATCGTTTGCTATTTTGCGGCCTTGCCCAGTCCCGGGCTGAGCTCGCTGCGTGCGCGTGGAACCTTTATCTCATTCCGCGAAGGATTGCAAGCGATTGTCTTCTTCTCCGGACAAACGGTGATCAACAACTTCGACATCGTTCTGGTCAAACACTTCTTCCCTCCGGCCGAAGCGGGGTTCTACGCCGCAGTCGCACTCGTTGGGCGTCTCGTCAACATGTGCGCATGGTCGGTAGTCAATACAATGTTTCCGGTTTCTGCGGGCGCGGGCGAAGAGGAGCCTGAGGGTCGACCTGTCTTATTTACATCTCTGGCGCTGGTGCTCGGCATCTTGACTGTCCTCATCTTCGGCCTTTGGATGATTCCCAGTTTTCTTTGGAAGACGTTGTTCGGGGCTCAATTTGAAGTCGCAAGTTATGGGGCGCTGGCACCGCTGCTGATCCTCTACGCGATTACGACGGGTATCTACTCGCTGAGTTCTGTGATCATCACCTACGAGATGTCGCGAAAGATTGCAAATACAAGCTGGGTGCAATTGGCATTCAGCGGCATGCTGGCCTTGGGTGTATATCTTCTTCATCAGACCCTGCGACAGGTCATTCTTGTGCAACTGATATTGATGGTCGGTTTGCTGGTTCTTCTCCTGATTCCTTTGTTACGAAACCAGTTCAATCCCGAGATCTTCGGCACTTACGGCCCTCTGAGGCTTCGCCGAAGGCTCGGCGAAGAAGAAGTGATGTCTGAGTTCCTGAAAAGCGAGTTTCATCACGCGGAATTCGACAGCTACCGTCATCAGTTCGACTATCTCGTCAAGTATCCGGATCTCACCAGCTCTCGTGAGAATGAAGTGCGGCAAGCATTGCTTTTCTTGCGACGCGGCGCGATGTGGAGAGAGCTTCCGTCCGATACGCAGTGGTTTGAGGTTGAATTGACGGAGCAGGACCTGTCGCGAATCCGCTTCTTTCCGCGCGCGCATTGGCGCCGAGTCGCGGATGGCAGCTTCTACATGCTGGATGTGGTGAAGCGCATCAAACATCGGTTGGACGCCTCTGCGGAAGGCGAGTTTTTTGACAAACTGCGATTGCTGAGTGATTCGGTTCAGGATGATCTCGTCAATCGGACTGTGCTGCTTATCGGAGCCGACCCCAAAGCGGCGTTGACGATCCTGGACGGAAATCATCGCATGGCAGCGGCGATGCTCGGAGAGCGCGGTTCGGCATGGGGCCAGTTTCGATTTGTGTGCGGACTTTCGCCGCAGATGATTCGCTGCTGCTGGTATTACACCAATGTCAATTCTCTGCTGCGATACTTTAAGAACCTCGTGTGGAACTTCCCGTACGATCCTGACTCTGACATGGGGCGGTTTCAGTAACGTGGCTTGTAGCACCACTTCTGGATCACCATCCCGAAATGCTTGCGGCCGACAGCGTCATTCCACACTGAAGGTGGGTCGCGTCATCATCATGCGGTTCGAGGATGCCCCGAGTTGTCCACAAGCAAGTTCTACTGGGGCGGTTCATTTTGTGGCGCCGGCGGGACAGGCTCATCTACCACCGTTCCGTCTCGATGACGGAGGACGATCGGTTCGCGTTGTTGGCGCAGCGATTCCCGCTCTTTGTCGATCTTTTCCTCCACTTTTGAGTCGCTATCGGTCGCGACCTGAAATAGTTTCTGGCCTTGGGCGGAACTGCTCGTGGCCAAGCCTACGGTTGCGTTCGCGCCGCCGGTAGTCCTGGCTTTGTCGTAGAAGAACTGGGCGGTTTCGGGATCGCCCTCGATCTCAGAGACGTATCCAATATTGTTCAGGGCGAATGGATTGCTGGGGTCGATCGCGTAGGCGCTGCGAAAATCCTGATCGGCAGCTTTCAAGTCATTTCGATTTACCGCTGAGACGCCTCGAAGGTTTAGTTCGGCGATCTTTATTTCGTCGGACTCTTGCGTGGCAAGGCGGTTGCGCAATTTCCTGGCATTTTGAGCTGCCATATCATGGACGGGCTTGCCTCGCCATGAGCGATTGACGGTCACGACCGCAGCCGCGTCAGAACCGCTGGTCGCGGCTTCGTCATAATACTTGAGGGCTTCCTGCGATTCGCCTTCCATCTCTTTCGCGACACCCATGTTGTTCAATGTGAAAATATTGTGCGGATCGGACTTCAGAGCGTTCTGCAAGAGAATATCCGCTTCCGGCGCGCGCTTCTCCGACAGCAGGCGAACCGCCTCAACATTGTCGTGATTGATCTGAAGTGGGCCGCGCGGCGTGGAAAGAGCTTCCATGACAGGTTGACCTTGAACCCTTTTCGAACTGGCTAGATCGATGATCGCGTCGGTCGGCTGCTTTGTCGCCAAAGTGTAAAACGTCTGGGCTCGATCGACCTGGCCCTGGATCTCGGCGACGTAGCCGAGATTGTTCAGCGTGAAAGGATCGTCGGGATCGAGAAGGTAGGCCTTGAAAAACAGCGACTCGGCTTTGTCGTAATGGTGGTTCCGGACGGCTTCGACTCCCTCGCGATTGAGCTTTTGCACGGGCGTCATGCGGCTGTGCTTCGGGATGGTGATTTTGACGTCTGCATGGGTGCGCAGCCCGAATCCTAGAACCAGGACGGTGACGCTGGCGGCGACCTTCTCTTTCCAAGACATGTTGTAAGGCCTCTTCCGAGGGGAAAATATGGCTGCTACAACCCCGAAATAGGATGCCAACAGAAGCCTAGAGTTTGTCGTCTCCGGTTTCATTTTTGCCAAGAGAATGACTACCTTACGAGCCACATCGGCATCCAACGTTGGCTGCAATGAATGGCTGGAAGTTTGGTTTGCTGGACATTTCCTGTGACGAGGGTGAAGACAACAATGAGTCGCTTCCATATGGCGGTTTTCGGGGTCGTTTTCGCGGGACTGAGTCTCGGGAATCTGACCCGCGGGCAAGCCCCGCCACAAACCGTATCGCCTTCCTCCGCCATGGGACCGAATGCCCCCGCGGCGCCGTCGCCCGACTCGAATTCATCTTCTTCGTCTTCCAGTTCGTCCTCTTCCAATTCATCCTCCGAAGCGGCTTCTCCCGAGTCTGCCTCGTCTTCGACATCTTCTGCGGCTACCATTGAACCTGGCACCAACGTTGCGGTGGATACCACACCAGAAACCCCAGACGCTAGGGTCAATCCCGCCAGTCTGTTGCCGGCTTTGCCGACGCTGCCGCGCACCAAGGTTTCTTTGATTGGGGGAACCGTCTACAAACTCGATCGGATTCGCGATCAGTTCACCATTCAGATATTCGGGGGCGGGAAGATGAAAATTTACTTTGATCCGCGCACTCATATCTACAACGACGGAGGGGAAGCATCGGTCGCAGAGCTACGTCGAGGAGACCGGGTTTCGATTGACACAGTTCTCGACGGCGGAACAGTGTTTGCGCGGACGATCCGGCTCAAAGGGGCTGGGGGCGGCGAAGGACAAGGGATCGTCGTGAGTTACCGCGAGGATAAAGGCGAACTGCAAATTCGCGATGCGTTGTCTCCCGTGCCGCTCAAGCTGCATTTGACCAGCAAAACGCGAGTTACCGATCACGGGAAACCGGCTTCCGCTAACTCGTTGATGCACGGCACTTTGGTGAGCGTGACCTTCGGCTCGGCCAAGGACGGCCGGGCGGTTGCCTACGAGGTTTCGGTGCTTGCGACTCCGGGGGCAAGCTTCACGTTTGTCGGTCAAATCAGTGCTCTCGATTTGAGCACCGGCCTTCTGGTCTTGACCTCGGCTACGGATGGCAAGACGTATGAGATCTATCTGGATCCGTCGTTGAGTGGGGAGAATCTGCGTCAGTCTTCCCAAGTGACTGTAAACACAAGATTTGATGGGAGCCGGTACGTGGCGCAGAAGCTCACGGTGAATTAGGAGGGCAGCCGTCAGCCATCAGGAAAGGCTTTTGGGGCGGGTGGTCGGAGGTCGGTTGCCAGTTCGAGGTGGGCAAAATTGGCTTTTCGGAAATCAAATTCCTTTTTTGGGAAAAAATTGGAGACGGGGCAACGAGAGCTGGTTGTCCGAGAGGCGGTGACGTCGCACAGCACCGTTGATTGGTGACAAGAACTCCGTCCATCGACTGCGAAAAAAGGCCCCTTCTCGACGCGAGAAGGGGCGCATCTGGCATCTACTACGGACGGACGAATGTGAAGACACTGCCCCCAGAATTCACGCCAAAAACACCGGCGCCCGATCCGGCGGAAATATTCGTGAGATTACCTGTTACCTGGACGAATGATTCGCTGCTGGAGTCAAAGCGCCAGATATGGGTGGATGTGTCGACGAGCCAGACGCCATCGCCGCCGGCCGCGATTTGAGCGGTATTTGCGCCTTCGCTGTTGACCACGCCGGTGGCGGGATCGTAGCGAAAGACATTATGAGAGCCATTGACTCCCCAGACGTCATTCACTCCCACGGAGATTTGGGTCAGAATGCCGGAAACCTGAGCGAACAACATCTTGGCAAAGCTGAAGTGGAAGATCTGACCCGAGCTGTTAATGCCCCATACATCGCCGTCGCCGGTGGCGACCTGAGTCAGAAAACCGGTGATTTGGTCGAATTCGCTTGTGCAGTAGTTGTAGCGAAAAACCTCGTCGTCGGGGTTGACGCCCCAGACTTCATAGGGATGGCAATCATCCTGGTTGCCGACTCCGACCGCGATCTGCGTGAGTTCGCCGGTGATTTGAACAAAGGTCTTGGAGGTGTAGTCGAAGCGGAAAACTTCGGTCTTGGCGTTTAATCCCCAGACCTCGTCCAACTGAGAGAGCGTACCGCCACCGACAGCGACGGAGACGAGCGACGCCTGCTTTACTTTAACAAAGGCGGTCGCCTTGGGATTGAGCCGCCAAACCACGGAGTGGCTATCAACGCCAAAAACCTCGTTTCGGCCGGCCGACACAGTAGAGAGAGTGCCTGGAATCTGCTGAAAATGCTGTGCTGAGGCCGGGACGACGAGCGAGGCACAGCAGACAAGAACCACCACAACCATCTGACGAGCGGTTTTGCGCGACATAGAAATCTCCTTAAGGATTGGTTTTGGTTCGCGGGGATGAGCGGGCTTGGAAGCAAAGAGAAAGAGCTTGTGGCTCGTGGATCCTTCTCTGCCCAGGCGCAGCGGTCCGGTTGGAAACGTTCGTGGTAAACTTCCCGCTAAGTTTCTGATCCCGCGCGGTTCCACCATCCCCAGCGGCGAACGCTACTTCACATGACCCTCAAAATTCCTAAAATCGGCGTTCAAAAGTTCTCAAAGCCGGCAAGAGATGCTGCTATGTCGAGCGCAGCCAGCAATTTGTACCGGTTCGGCGAATTCACCCTCGCCCCCCAGGGCCGGATGCTCCGGAAGGGAGAAGAGGCGGTGCCGTTGACCCCGAAGGCCTTCGATGCCCTATTGCTGCTGATTCAAAACGCCGGCAGAACGGTATCCAAAGACGAACTGATGGAGGCGATCTGGCCGGGCAGTTTCGTGGAAGAGTCAAATCTGACGCAGACGATTTTCATGGTGCGGAAGGCGCTGGAGGAGACGGCCGAACGGCGCTACATCCTGACGGTGCAGGGCCAGGGGTATCAGTTCCTGGTTCCGGTAACAGAAGCGGCCGAAGGCGAGTGGGAGGCCGGGACACCGGTCGCCCCTTCCACTGCGAGCCATGGGCGCGAGCCTGAATTGCCATCACAGTTCCGAAGCTTGCGGTATGAGAGATCGGCCGCCATTGCCCTGGCGGTGGTTGTGTTGATCGGGATAGGGGGATTCACCGTGTCGCATTGGCGTTCACGGAAGGTACTCGCGGAGCAGTCTGGCAGAATCATGCTGGCGGTCCTTCCCTTCCAGAACCTTACGGGAGATGCCGGGCAAGAGTACATCAGCGATGGCCTCACTGAGGAAATGCTTACGCAATTAGGGAACCTCAATCCCCAGCGCATGGGAGTCATCGCGCGTACGTCGGTGATGCACTACAAAGATGCGCAAATTCCGCTCGATCAGATCGGGCGCGAGTTGCACGTGGAATATGTGCTGGAAGGAAGTGTGCGCCGGGAATCAGAGCGCCTGCGCATCACAGCCCAGTTGATACAGGTTAAAGATCAGACCCACGTCTGGGCTCGTCAATATGACCGCGAATTAAAAGACCTGCTACCGCTCGAGGGTGAAGTAGCGCAAGAGATCGCGCAAGAGATTCAACTCACCTTCGATGGCGGCAAGGGGGCTGCAGACCAAGCGGGAATACAGATGCAAAGTTCGGAGGGCTACGATCTTTACTTGAAGGGACTGTATTTCTTCAATAAAAGGACGCCAACAGACCTGCAAGTGGCCATTCAATATTTCGAGCAGGCTGCCGCGAAAGACCCCGCTTCGGCGCGCGCCTACGCAGGACTTGCGAAGGGCTACGAGATCCTCTCCGAATACAGCAATCAGACGGAATTGGGGTTGACGCTGAAGGCGCGCACAGCGGCGGCGAGAGCTCTTCAAATTGATGAGAACTCGTCGGAGGCGCACACTGCCCTGGCCCTGATTGTTCAGAACCATGACTGGGATTGGGAGCGGTCGGAGAAAGAGTTCCGCCGGGCAATCGAATTGAATCCGAACGATGCGACTGCTCACCATTGGTATGCTGAGCACCTGATGTGGCGCGGACGGTTCGACGAGGCGCTCGATCAAAGTGAGCGGGCCCATCAGTTGGATCCGCTTTCATTGATTATCGCGGCTGATAACGGCGCTATCCTCTACTTTTCACGCAACTACGATGCCGCGATCGAAAAATGGCGTTCAGTACAGGACATGGATCCAAGCTTTATGCGTGCCCACCTGATTGTGGGGGCTTATGTCGAGAAAGGCATGTTCGGCGAGGCTGCCGCTGAAAACGAAAGGCTGCGGCCAACGATTTCCGACGCTGCCTATTGGGGATGGCGGGCCTATATTCAAGGGCGCGCAAGACAATTGCCAGAGGCACACCAGGCGATTGGCAAGTTGCTGGGAATCGAGAAAAGCGGCCCCATCGACTCGGTAGCCATGGCGCAAGCCTTCGCGGGCATGGGAGAGAAGGAACAAGCCGTTGCCTGGCTGGAGAAGGCCTCTGCTCAACGATCGAGCGGCCTCACATCGTTAAAGGTCGATCCTGCCTATGATGTACTTCGAGGCGAACCGCGATTCGAGGATCTGTTGCGGCGCGTGGGATTGGAGTAGCGGGGCTGCCCGGCTGTGGTACTGGTTGCGGCAAACGAGAAGTGCCAGGAAAAAGGGGGACCGAAAAATGGGGTCTCCCGGTTTTTCTGTCCCGTTTTTCAGCTTAGCAAGTTTAGTTATAGAGCCAGTTATTTGCCGTTCCACCAGAGATGGCGAGCGAGCCGGTGCCGTCCGGTTTGGGGTCGTGGATTCGTTCTTTGTCGACCAACCCATCGTACAACGAATAGCAGATGTTGGAATTGAGGGCTCCCAGTTCCTAAAGGCCTCAGGAACGGGCACAGCGGGCGCACCGGGCGAACTCTAAGCCGTGGCATCGGGAGGTAACCTTTTGGAGGTTATCTTCGTGTTCAGAAAAAACCCAGTGCAATTAAAGCTCTGCTCGAACAATGCCGATCACCTTGCCGGCACAACGCGTTCCAGTTTTTAGGAGGAAGAATGTCGGTTTCAGGCATTTCGAGCAGTAACCTCTGGGACTACGCTACCCAGAGCATCCAAAGCACACAGAGCAATCAGAGCAATCAGAGCAATTGGCAGAAGATGCAACAGGAGTTCCAGCAACTCGGCAAAGATCTGCAATCAGGCAACCTGTCGTCGGCCCAGTCGGATTTTGCAACCTTGCAAAGTCTGCAACCGCAGAACGCTTCGAGCACTTCGGCCTCGTCGTCTTCGCAGAGCAACAATCCTATCGCAACGGCTTTTAATCAGCTTTCGCAGGATCTGCAGTCGGGAAATCTTTCTGTTGCCCAGCAAGATTACGCGACGATTTCGCAGGATATTCAAAGTCAGGCCAGCCAAGGCCAGGCAGTGCAGGGCCATCATCACCATCACCACAGCGACGGCGAGGAGCAGAGCGCGACGAGCCAGGCATTTCAGCAGTTAGGACAAGCGCTGCAATCGGGTAACCTCACTTCCGCACAGCAGGCTTACAGCACGCTGCAACAGGACCTGCAGTCGGGTCAAAGCAGCAGCCAGACAGCGCAGTCGTCAACCTCGACTTCAACGGGGTTTTCAGCGAGCGCGTAGTTGCCGACGGCGAGCGCAGCGCCGTGATTATGCTGCAACTGCGCGTCGCAGCACGAGGTGGATGCGGCGCCCGCTCATTCGCAAAGTCCGCGAATGAGTGGGCACCCGGAGCTCTTGAAGTAGGGCAACCGACTCTTCACTTATCCCTTATCTTATCCTTATCTCGCACCACTTATCTCTTACATATTTGACGGGGTGCACTGGCCGGGGGGCGAGTTGGGGGCTGGGGGCGTCGGAGGGTTCGCCCACGGGATGTTTTGGAAATCGAAGAAGTCGAGCAGGTTGGGTTGCGTGGCGTCGCGGTTGGTGAGGTGCGAGGTGGAGTTGATGAAGCGGTTTTCTACGAACTTGATGATGGCGGTGTGGTCCATGGGGATGTGCGAGACGTAGTGCTTGCGGGCGAAGGGCGAGACGACCATGTTGGGGAGGCGGAATCCGAGTTGGGCGGCGAAGCCTTGCTGGGCGGGCGCGTCACCGGGATTCGCGCCGGGATCGGTGGGCAGGAGATCGCAATGGAGAGTGGCGACTCCACCGGCGGGAAGACAGGGTTCGTAGCTGTCGGCGTTGACCGCGATGGAACTGATATCGGGGATGGTGCCGAGGGATGCGTCGGTGTTGTCGTTGGAATGTCCGGGGACGGGAGGAACGTGGTCGAAAGGTCCACCGGGTTCGTCGTAACTCAGAAAAAAGACACTGCTCGGCCAGGATGAACTCTGCATAAGAGCGTTGATGATGGTGGATACCTGCTGCTGGCCTTCGAGAATGGACTGGCCGGAGCCGGGATGTTCGTCGTTGACTCCGTAGGCCGCTTCGATGAAGGCATAACTCGGCAGCGAGTTACTCGCGACGTCGGTCATGTATTGAGCGAGAGGCGCGACATGGGTGATGTCGATGCAGAAGGCGTTGCTCGAATCTCCGACGGCTTGCTGCGATCCGATGGTGGGCGAGACGCAGGGGGCTTGCATGGGATTCTCATAGAGGTATTTCGTCGAATAAGTGAAAGCAGAGAACGTGGTTACCGGATAAGCATTGGACTGTCCGCCGGGACCACAGTCGCCATCTTCTTCGGTACAACCTCCGGCAGTAAGAGAGTAGTAGATCCTCCAGGAGACGTTGTTCTCATCCAGTTCCTGAAAAATAGTTGGAATGGTCAGTTGCGTAGTAATGCCGTCGTCGACGAAAGGATCGTGGACGAGACCTTGGGTGGTACCTCCGGTCATGGTGGCGATGCGATTGGGAGTACTTTTGCTGGAGACGGGTGAGAACCAGCGATCGGACAAGGCGAACTGAGAGGCCATGTAGTAGTAGTAATTGAGAATTCCCTGATCGTAGTAGCCCATGGCGCGCTGGCCGACGAGATCGGTGAACTGTCCGTCGCCGGCTCCGGACTTGGCATAGCCTTCAGCGGTGTGGACGAAGCCGTTCATGGAGATAAGGCGTGTCGTAGAAAAGTCGTAGCGATTTACGTCGCCATAGCTTTCCTGCCAGGCGGAGGTCATATCGTCGATGCAGGTGCTTTGAAACTTGAAGAGAGAAAATGCCTGGCCCTCGTCGTCGTCTTGCGCAAATTGGGTGAGTTTGTCATCGATGCCATCGACGTTGTAGGTATTGCCGTCGTCGCCGACGTTATAGCCGTTGGCCTGGCGGTAGGGATTGAGCATACCGAAGTAAGAGTCGAAGCTGCGATTCTCCTGCAACATAAACACGACGTGGTCGACGGACTGCAGGCTGCCGCAGGTAGTGCAGGGCGGGGTGGTTCCGGTGGATAGACCGCGGCATGCGCTGAGCGCCAGCAAGGATGCGGTCGCGCACGCGGTGAAAAGCTTTGCAGCTTTCTCTTTTGAAATCATGGATTCCCTCGACCTGAAACGACGTTGTCTAGGCCAAAGGTAGGATGACCTTTCGTCCCGTAATGTTGGTTGGAGCTGTGGGCTGTAACGATGGGGGAGCGGCTTGGGGAAGCCACGGGAAACGTGGGTTGCGCCTCGGTCCACGGCCGCGGGACAGGCCGTTGGCTGAAAAAGCGCTTTTCTTCGCGCTGGTGTTGATTCACGTCCGTGGATGATGCTAGTCACCGCGAAGGGCTGTAACCGAAGTTCAAAGACCGTCCGTTATCTACCCGCCTAAGTCAGACCGCCCTACGCTGTAGGTGTTTCAGCGGTATCCATTCAATCCGAAAAGCTCTACCTGCGCGGACGCGCTGTCTTCTCTGGCCACAGATCCTGTCCGCTTCTGAGGGATCGATGCGCCTACAACATTTCGTTTCTGCACTCTTGCTACTCTCGTCTTCGACTTTCGTTTCAGCCACGGTCTATGTTGTTCCGACTACGACTCTCACGGCAGAGACGTCCAACAACACTAGCGCGGCGTCGGGATTTACGAGTCAGACGAACGGAAACCGGGGCGCGGGGAATACGAGTAAGGTCGCCGTCCAGTCGCTGTTGTATTCGGGTGCGACCACGAAGGTCTATGCCCATCTGCTGTTATGGTTCGGACAATCGAACCATATGAATATCGGGTACAGTTCGACCGACGCGGCGCAAATCAAGCGCCAAGTGGAAGATATGATCAGCCGCGGCATTAATGGAGTGATTATCGACTGGTACGGTCCGAACAATGATATTGATCAGGCGACGCAGTTGGTGATGGCGGAGGCAGAAAATCATCCAGGATTTACTTTTGCAATCATGGTGGATCAGGGAGCGATCGAGTGGGATTCATGCCAGGGATGCACTCCGCAGCAGGCGCTGATCGCTCAACTGCAATATATCGAACAGAAATATGTTCCCTCACCGGCATATATGACCGAGCAGGGGCTGCCGGTGATTACGAATTTCAATGTCGACCTCTCGTATACGATCGACTGGAACGAGGTGAACGCGGCGCTGAGCATAGCGCCGTTTTATATATTCCAGAATAACAACGGTTTCAGTCACACGCTCAGCGAAGGCAGTTATGCGTGGGTTATGCCGACTACTACCGACTACGGAATGGGCTATCTAACTAGTTTCTATGACACTGGCATGAACTTTACCAGTGAGCATACGGTCGGAGGAACTTACAAGGGATTCAACGATACGCTGGCGTCGTGGGGCTCGGATCGCATCATGGGACAGCAGTGCGGCCAAACCTGGCTGCAAACATTCTCGAAAGCCAACAGTCTTTATAGTTCGGGGAAGCAATTGTCGGACATGCAACTGGTCACGTGGAATGACTACGAAGAAGGCACGGAGATCGAAACGGGCATCGACAACTGTTTTACGGTCGCGGCTACGGTGAGAGCCAATTCGCTGCAGTGGGTGATCACGGGCAATGAAAATACGGTCGATCACTACACAACTTACATCAGCACCGACGGGCAAAATTTGATGCCTCTGACGGATTTGGCGACGGGCATTTACTCGCTGAACCTGTGCAGTTTTCCGATACCGGCGGGCAACTATACGTTGCTTGTGCAGGCGATTGGGAAGCCGAGTTTGGCGAATCAGATGAGCGGAGGCGTTGCTTATACTCCGTCGTGCACACCGCCGCCGCAGTCGACGTTTAGTTTGAGCACGACGCCTTCGTCGTTAGATATATCCGGGCAATCGGGAAGCCTCACGGTGACAGCCACACCCGAGCAGGGAGCTTTTAATAATGTCGTTGCGTTGTCATGCGGCGGACTGCCCAGCGGGTGGAGTTGTTCGTTTTCTCCATCGGAAGTCACGCCGGGGGCGAATCCGGCGACATCGGCGCTGACGATTTCGAATGTTTTGGGCACGGGAATGAATGCGCGTCCGGACGATTCGCGGCGGAAGTTCTTGCCGATGTATGCGGGTTTGGCGCTACCCCTCGGAATAGCCGGGCTGACTTTCGCCGGCAGCGCGCAACGCAGGCGTGGCGGTCGCGCCCTAACTCTCTGTGTGGTGGTTGGGTTCGGGCTGATTGCCAGTTCCTGTGGTGGACTGGCGAACAAGAGCACCGTTACGCCGATCGCTTACTCCGTCACCATTAACGGGAGTTCCGGATCGAGCCAGTTCTCCACTATTGTCTCGGTTACGATTCGGTAGAGCGCTTGGTTCGAGGCCATCCTGCTGCGCTCGCTCGGGCGTGGGCTGTTGGGTGGAGTGTGGGCGGACGGCGGAACGGTGCGTCCAGCCGAGAGAGTTTCGAGTCATCAGCCGGATGAGCGGCGCTTTCGAAGGCATCCAGCTGGGCAGTTTGCGGAACCGGGTGACGTAGCGGAGTGCTTTCGCTCTCTGGTGCAATTCGAAATGGCGTAAATATTTCTGGACGATGGCCGGCATCGTCATGCGCAAGGCTGTCGAGAAATTCTGCACGGCCATGGCTAGCTGCTTCTCGGGATCGGTAAGAAATTCGGTCAAGCAGCGGGCCAAATCCTGCGCGCTTCCGGGCTTATAAAAATCGATGGCGATATCTTCTCCCACTGCCATCTGACGGAAATCGGCTAGATCGGAACAGACAATGGGTACTCCGTAGGCGCAAGCCAAATGGGCTACGCCGCTGCATCCGGTGGAGGAGGAGTAGGGCATGACGGCGACGGAGGAAGTCTGGAAGAGAGCGGGCAAGCGTTCTTCATCGAGGTAGCCGGTGAATTCGATTCTGGAATCGTGCGCAAACTGTTTTCTTACCGACTCGACATAGCCGGCGGCCTGGGGATGATTTCCTCCCGCGATGACGAGGCGGACCTGGGGGAGAGTCTCGGAAAGAATGTTGAAAGCCTCAATCATGAGCTCGAGACGCTTGTAGGTTCCCCATTTTCCAAAGGCAAGAATGCGATGTTCGGGATTTCCGCGGCGGGCAAGATCGGGATATTCGGGGCGCGTGGTGAGGATGCCATGGGAGCGAAGGTGAACGTTGTCGCGTCCATACTTTTCATGCAGGATCTTACGGTATCCGGGCATGAGCACAGAGACTGAATTCGAACGCAAGAGCATTTTTGTGGCAACAGCGCCGGCCAAACGGTAGGCGAGAGGATGTTTGATACCGGCATCTTTGAGGTCGACGGTATCCATAAGGTGATGGAGCGTGACATGCGTGTAGTGTCCGGTTAAACGGGCGAGAAGAGGCGTCAGGAGGCCTGAGAAAGCGATCAGAGGGTTCCGGCCGAAGGTGCTAAAAAGCAGGTTGAACCAGACGACATCGGGCTTGAGTTTGTTGATGGCGTGGAGAATTCGAATGGAGCTGGTGGGATCGTCGAAAGACCAGCAGCGGAGAACGGAAAAGCCTTCCAGTTCCGCTTGAGGCGAAGCGGTTTTGTCGGCGAGGATGGTGAGGCTGAGAAATGGATCATTGCGCAACTCGCGCGCAATATGCAGTCCATACTCGCTCAATCCACCCTGACTCGGTGGAAAGGTGGTGACCAGACAGATCTTCATTAAATCTCCCGCCTCATCGCTTGAAGGTTCGATGAAGTCGGGGAGGAAGATGTTGGCTATGCTTACCAGAAGTGATAAAGCATTTGCAGGCGCTCAGAGAGTGCTGTGTTGAAACGAAAGCAAAGCTACTGGCTCATGACGAGAGCTGGAAGTTTTCGAGCCTCGAGTTCGGCGAGCATGCGCTGCCTTATTTTCTGCTTTACCGCTTCGGCGGAATCTGGCTCGAGGATCGTGATTGTTCCCGAAAATGCGGAGAGTGCGAGATAGGCCTGGCGGTTGCGATGCAAAAATTCGAGGGGATACTCGGGCTTTCTCGCGAATGCGGCGACGGGATCGGCATCGACAACAAAAGCCAGATCAGGTCTGGGCACCAACTTCAGAACGACGGCAACGAAAAAACGAGCGAGACGGGTGTCGAGGGGAAGATTGGCGAGTTCATCGTAGATATAGCGGTCGAATATCAGAAATTCGTTGTCGGACTTCTCCTGACTCATTGCCGTGCGAATTAAGTTGAGCGCATCTCCGAAGTAGAGAAAGAAGCGGAGGGCGGATACGGGCCACGAGGTGACGTTCTTGTCGCGACGGGTAAGGGGGCGCTCGGGGCTACCGATTCCGGGATCTCCTTTGAAAGCTTTGAGGCTTAGTGATTCGCGGAGACGGCGGAAAACGACGACATCGTCCCAGAAGCTGAGAAGGCGGGTGCGGAATCCCGCACGGTGAAGCCAGGATTCGAGCTCGGCGATCTGGGTGCTCTTTCCTGCTCCATCGATGCCGGAGAAGCTCAAAATCATTCGAGTCAGAATCCTTTACGGCGGCGCAGATTAGTGTGCGGCTAGTGGGCTCCGGGCGGCCGACTGGGAGTTGCTTCGGTGAGTGCCACTACCGAGCCGACAGCCACGCCAGCTCCGATGATCGCTCCGGTCCGGATGAGGATCGTGCGCACACGGTGTTGCCTGGCTGGGGCGATGGCCACGCCGGCGGGTTGGGATGCGGCAATGCCGGATGCGGGGATGATTCCGGCGGCAGCGGTCCCGACGGGTTTTTCGGGCGAAGGCGGACCCTGCTGCTGAGCTGGCGAATCGGATTCGGTGGCGTGGGCTTCGATGACGGGGGCAGTTCGAGAATTTGCGGGGGACGGCGCGGGAGCGGCTTGGGGGGCCGGTTGACGGACGGCGGCCAGAGTCGCGCTGGGACTGTCGGGCAACTCAGCGACAAGCTGAGGGTCGGACTGCTGTTGCGCACCCACAGACAGCGACAGCGCAGACGGTAATGCCACGAAGGAGACAAACAAAACAACGTTGCCAGGCAGTCGTGCGAACAGCCGTTTCGATACCTTCATAATAAACGCCCCTTTCACAGAATCATTTCAGCTGGCCGCCTTCAGGTCTGCAGTTCGAAAAGCCGCCGAATACCAGGGCTGGGTGGGGGGATTGGCCCCGGCGCCGTAGGCGTGGAAGCTCTGCGCAGCCTGCTCTGACGTGGGGAAGCATTCAAAGAGGCGATCGACCCGCATCAGTTCGAGAATGATAGCCGACGCGGGTGAAACGGCAGAGAGCTTAAGATCACCGTCGCGCTTCATCGCCTCTTCCAAGCAGTGCAAGAGCATTTCGACGCCCGCGCTGTCGATGTGCTCGACCTTGGAACAATCCAAAACAATGCGCGGACGATCGGTCTGCAACAACGGCCGAAGGCCGTCGAGGAAAATCTTTACTTCAGCTTGGCGAAGTTGCTCGGGCAGCTCCATTACGATGACGGGACCTCGGTTGTACATATTATTAACTCCCACTTTCATTACTCGCGAATAAAGTTAGAAACAAATTGCCACGCTTCAGGCAAGGCAGACGGCGTCTGGAAATCTGGCGCGCGACGGTAGTCTTCCAAGCGATGGCTAGCTTCGGACGTCGAGCGGCTGGCTGCGGCGGTGAAGCGAATAAGATCCGGATCGGAAACTTCAACAGTCATGTCGCGCGATAAGCTCAATAAACGGTTCCCGCTGACCACCGCGTGGCAGACATCGAGCCAGATACCGACCTGAGTATTGGCGAGGACGGAGCTGTTCTCGATCACCGTGCCGCAGTCGACACAGCAATTCTTTTCGATGCAACTGAGGCGGGTGATCAGGGTATCGTCCATGATCTTGGAGCCGCGGCCGATGTAGGCGGGTGCGACGATGCGCGCGCCGCGATGGAGTTCGGCGCTGGCGTCGATCCAAACGCCGGGCTTGCTCTCGTGGCCGGAGGGGCGACATTCACAGCGCCCCTGCAGCATATCGGCAGCAAATTCGCGCAGGTTTTTAGGATGAGTCAAGCGTTTCACATAGCCGTGAATCAGATAAGAGGCAGCATTCTGCGCGGGGTTCTGCGCCGCAAGTGGGAAGTCGATGGTTGGACGATTGGCGCAATCGATGACACACATGGGCAGCGAACCATCGGCGTCAAAAGCCCATGTAACGGGCAACTTGGAGGCACGATGGAAGTAGAAAAAGTCCAGCAAATCGGTTTCAGCGTAGACATTGGTCCATTGGACGAAGGAACGTGCCAACCCGTTTTCGGAATAATTCTGCAAGCGACGCGCAATGGCTGAGTTCAAATCGGACACCACGGCGATGTTTACTTTCGCCGAGGTCACGTGAAAGGTAGAGAGATCACCGCAGGCAGGTTCTTCGATAAGCACCGACACTAGATCAATACCGGCTCCCAAATAACGATCGATGATCCGCTCGGTGAGCGATCGGCCCGCGACGTCGAAGCATGATAGCGAATTACCCCGCAGGACATCGCCCGCCGGGGGTTTCCGGGCGAAGGTCCCGCCCGGGTTCGCTATTACTATGATGGCTCCTAGATTCACAACCTCATCCCCTTATCGGTGGTTCGTGTGACCCGTTCGTTTGGATCCAATGCTTGCGCGGTGAAGGATCGCCGAGACGGACCGCGCTGCAACGGAACGAGCAATTTAGAGGGCAGCATTCGACTGAGACAGAGATGGAGATGGACCAGCCTCCCACGTAGGAATCGCGGACTCGTCACGGCCGACGGTCGATTCGATGGCAGGAGCGAGCTTCCTTTTCGCGGTTTTCGGGAAGAGCACGTCGCGCATCTTCATTTTTGCCTTGTGAAGCTGCGATTTGGAATTCCCGATTGAGCACTGCAGGAGCTGCGCGATCTCGTGGTGCTGATATCCCTTAACTTCGTGTAAGTCAAAAATCTGACGGCATCCGGCGGGCAACTCTTCGACGGCACGCCGCAGGGCGATGCGATCGATGGCACCCGAGAGAGCAGGATCGGCCTTTCCGATATCACGCTTCAAAGAGGGCGTCTCGGCGGAGACCGGCTCATCGAGAGAAACGAGAGGCGGGGACTTACGCCGCCGAAGTTTCATGAGCACAGTGTTGACCGCGATGCGGTAAAGCCAAGTGGAGAAAGCGGAGTCTCCGCGGAACGAACCGATGCTGCGGAAAACCTGGAGGAAAGCATCCTGGGTCAAGTCCTCGGCGTCGGCAACATCTTTTGTCATTTGCAGACAAACGGAGTAGACGCGCTTTCGGTGGAGCTGGTAGAGACTGGCGAAGGCATGTTCATCACCGCTTTGGGCACGACGAATCAAGCCGGCTTCGGAATCATCTTTTGTTTTTTCTTCACGAACGAGGTGGATATTCTGGTTAGCTAGGGTTGTTTCATCCCTTGTGGGGGGCACGGTAAGCGGAGGCACGTCTAATGCTGTCGCGGATATTACGCAAGTTGCCACGGTTTTCTCCTTCGATCAGTTGCGTATGCATCTCCATGAAGCGGCGCGGAGAGATCAACTATCGAGATTGAGAGTAACGAAGGGGCAACGGTTCTCCCATCAGGATGCTCCTGTACTCGATTGTGGAACTTGCTGTACCTTGCTGCGAGGAAAATAAAGGATGATTTGCGGTTTATTTTCAACATGGTGCGCAACTTTTCTTCATGAGACGTGTTGAGGATATTTCGACGATCAAGGGTGGAATGAGGAGAAGAGACCTTAGTCATACTTGGGAGTTAGATTCGTTCGGGCCGAGGCCCGGTCTCTGAACCAGCAAATAGAGGTGAGGATGATGGCCTCGTCCTTGAGGCTTGCGAGGGTTTCGCGGCCTAAGAAGAAAGCCTCCTGATCGAGGTAGAACGAGCAGGGCGGCTGATCAGTACAGATGAAACCCGACCTCGACGCTGATCTGGACATTTACGGGGCGTCCATCTTTCATTGCGGGCTCGAAGGTCCACTGTTGGACCGCTTGAATCGCCTTGGCGTCGAGGCCGTTGCCCAAACCGCGGACGACCTTGATGTTGCGTGGGTGCCCCTTGTCGTCAACGATGAGCCAGAGAATGCAAGTGCCTTGTGTCTTGGCCAGTCGTGCCTCTTCCGTGTATTCCGGATCGGGTGTAGAAACGGCTTGGGGCGCGGAAATTCCGCCGCCCACTTTGAAGACGCCGCCACCGATGCCGCCGCCGCTACCGGCGCCAACGCCAGGGCCATGACCGACTCCTACACCGGAACCGACTCCGGAACCGATTCCACCGCCGGAGCCGACGCCGTTTGAAGGCGGAGCGCTGGGCAAGGGGATGGCAGAAAGATCGCCGAGCGTGGGCATGCGATTCTCCGCGATATGCAGCTGCGGGGGAACGACAACGGTCGGTTGCGCAACCAATTTCGGCTGTTCATTGCGCACGACAATTTGGGGCGGAACAATCTGCTGCATGGCAGGCTTGGGCAGTCTGCCTTTTGGCGCAAGCAACTTTTCGTGCTCTCCGCCACCACCGCCGCCACTGGCGATTGTCTTGGCGATGGGCAAGGCATAGGAATCGGGGGAGGGCGCGATCAGGGTCACGTGCTCAAGCGGCTTTATTACGGGAACCACTTTCGGGGTGTAGATTGTGGCGGCGATAATAAGACCGATGAGGACGATATGAACGAAGGCGGAACCTACCAGCCCATTCGAGCGATAGTTATTGTAGTGTCCCCAGATAGCATCGGGTCCCACGGCAACGGACTCGCGACGAGGCGCAGGCGACTTTGCTTTTTCTTCTTTGACGGAACTCGCCTTGACCGAACTGGCTTTTAGCGGACCCGCCGGTGGCGGCATCATTTCTGTCCCTGAGTGCATGGAAACATCCCCATCTCCGTAAAGATTCTCGAGGACTCCCGCCGAAAAGGTTGGAGTTAGCGCACTGGCTGCAAAATGAGTATTGGATAGCTTCGGCATCGTCGCTCCTTGCCTTCATGATCGCTGGGGAGTTCTGAAATTTGACCCACACAATAGATGCCGTTCAAGCAGCAGCGGTTTACGTATCGGGATAGTTCAAGCCGGGGTAGGGGGAACGCTGGAATCAGCGAAGGATCTTCTCTCGAAGTCTACGTGATTCACGGTATGGCCGAGAGGAAGATGAGAGGTTCGATCTGAAATCTTGTTTTGTACAAGCAGGAAAACAGCTAGCACAAACGGAAAGCATTGCGTCCGATTATGCGGTTACGGTGCTCGGCTCGGGAAGTACCGCAGATGTGGGTATCACAATCTCGAGAAGGGTTCCAGGCTGATTGTTGGATAGCCGCAATTCTCCACCGAATTCTTTGGCTCGCTGCCGCATGCCTCCGATTCCCACGCCCATTTTTTCGGGACGCAATTCGGCCACGCGCTGATCAATTCCCTTTCCATCATCGAGCACGGAGACAAGGGTGCATCCGTTCTTTTGATGCAGCTTGATCCACACCTTCGTCGCCTCGGCATGGCGGAAGACATTGGTCAACGCCTCTTGAACGATGCGGAATATGGCGGTTTCAATTTCCGTGCCGAGCCGGGGGAAATCATGGGGCTGGACGTCCAGGAAAGTTTCTATGCCGCTTCGTTTGGTGAGACCTTCCACGTACCAAGCGAGCGCGGAGAGCAATCCGACCTCATCGAGCAGCGGCGGATGTAAAAGGTGAGACATGGTTCGCACCTGCTGAATGGCGCGCTCGACAAGACTGCTAGCTTGGGTGCATTCCATGGCCGGCTCTGACGACTTTTGAAGGACAATTTTATCGAGGAGCATCTTGGCCACCGCGAGTTCCTGTCCCAAGCCATCGTGGAGATCGCGCGCGATACGACGGCGTTCCTGATCTTGCGCGGACATGAGGCGGCCGGACAAGCGACGCAACTCGTCGGTGCGGCGGTCGACCATTTTTTCTAATTCGACGGCGCTGTCACGGATCGACTGCTCGAGTAGCTTGCTGTCGTGAATGTCGGAACAGGCGCCATACCACTTCACGATGGTCTGACTAGAGTCGCGGATGGGGACGGCACGGGAGCGAAACCAGCGATAGTCGCCATCTTTGGAGCGCAGACGATATTCGGCTTCGTAACGTTCCCCGCTCTGAACGGACTCGGCCCACTCGGCTTTGCTGCGCTCAATATCGTCAGGGTGCACGAAGTCTAACCAATGGACTCGCTTGCCTGGTTCTGCGGGCGCTCCGGTGTATTCGTGGAAGCGGTCACTGACGTACTCGTAGGCGCCGCTAGCTTCGCTGCTGAAAATGACGTCGGGAGCGGTGCTGACGATGGCGTCGAGTTCCTGATTCTTGCCGAGTAATTTCGAGTTGAGCTGAGAAAGGAGCTCGGCTTTGGTGGCCAGCTCTTCGGTGCGTTCCAAGACGCGATGTTCGAGGTCGCGATTCAAGGCTTCGAGTTGGCGCGTCTTGCGGTGCAACTCGGCGAACACTCTTACTTTGGCGCGCAAGAGCTCTTGAATGACAGGAACGGAAATGTAATCGACGGCTCCGTGCTGGTAGCCTTTGAGGCGATCGAGATCGGTGAGATGAACAGCGGAGATGAAGATGATCGCAGTTCTTTGAAAGCGGGGATGCTGGCGAATCATGGTAGCCAGTTCAAAACCGTCGAGCTCGGGCATGCTGACGTCCATGAGGACGACGGCTACATCCGTCTTTAAAAGAACCTCTAACGCCTCTTTCGCGGAATTCGCCTGAATAAGGTTTTCCTCGAGCTCGGCAAGCATCACCTCATAGCTGAGGAGCTTGGCCGGCTGATCGTCGACCATCAAAATATTGACCTTGTCGTCCTGGCTCATCGCTCTCCCTGCCAACCCATCCGCCGATCCCACTCTTCGCTACGATCCTTACCGGTGCAGCCACATACGAAGCGACGACAAGAGTTGCTCAGTATTGACAGGCTTTGCCAGATACTCAGAGGCGCCAGCCTCCAGGCATTTCTCACGATCTCCCTTCATGGCCTTTGCGGTCAAGGCAATGATCGGCAGCCGCTGGAATAAGCTGTTTTGACGGATCACACGCATGGTTTCGTAACCGTCCATTTCTGGCATCATGATATCCATGAGCACAATTGCGAGGTCGGTTGTCGATTCTAATTTCGCAATCGCTTCGCGGCCGGTGCCAGCGGTGATAACGTCCATGCCGCGGCGTTCAAGAACGCTGCTGAGAGCGAAAATGTTGCGGACGTCATCATCGACAACCAACACTTTTTTGCCGATAAGGGCGTCGTCAGAGTGATGCAAGCGATCAAGCATTCGCTGCTTTTCGGCCGGCAGATCAGCGACGACGCGATGCAGGAACAATGCAGTCTCATCGAGCAGACGTTCGGGGGACTCGACTCCCTTAACTACGACGCTGCGAGCCAAGGCGTGCAAGCGGGCGTCTTCTTCCGGTGAAAGCTCTTTACCGGTGAAGACAACGACGGGAAGATCGCCGAGTTGAGGCGTGTCGCGGAAGCGCTCCAACACATCGAAGCCAGAGATGTCGGGCAAACGCAAGTCGAGAACGACACAATCGAAGGACTGTTGTTTGACGGCCTGGATCGCTTCTTCTCCACTGGAAACAACGGCGACGTCGATGTCGTCATAGCCGAGCAATTCCTGAATACTCAATTGCTCCGCGGGATTGTCTTCGACGACGAGGAGACGCTTTCGGCGAGGAGCAGAATACTCCTTGATGCGAGATAAGGCAGTTTCCAAGCCCTCGGGACTCGTGGGCTTGGTGACGAATGCAAAGGCGCCGCGCGCGAGGCCGTGATGCCTGTCCTCGTCGAGGGTGAGCATCTGCACAGGGATATGGCGGGTCGCAGGATCCTGCTTCAGGTGATTCAAGACGGTCCAGCCCAACATGTCGGGGAGGAACACGTCCAAAGACACCGCGGTCGGGTGATACTCGCGCGCCAGCGCCAACGCTTCCGCGCCGCGCATGGCGACGAGCACCTTGAATCCCTTATCGCGGGAAAGATCGCACAAAACGCGGGCATAGTGCGGGTCATCTTCCACAATCAGCAAGATGGCATCGTCGGGTTGGAGGTTCTCGCGGTCGTCCGGAATCTTCTCTACGGGATGTTCGACGATACCGACGACGGACATCTGCGCCGGATTGACCGAGGACGAATACTTGCGCTCAAGAGTCATGGCGCTCGACGGTCCTACGTAGGTTTGCGGCAGATAGAGTGTAAACGTGCTGCCGCGACTGGGCGCGCTGCGTAATTGGATTTCTCCGCCGAGAAGGCTGGCCAATTCGCGGCTGATGGCGAGACCCAAACCGGTGCCGCCGTACTTGCGGCTGGTGCCAGCATCGGCCTGCTGGAAGGCCTCGAAGATGATGCGTTGTTTGTCATAGGGAATGCCGATACCGGTGTCGGTCACTTCAAAAGCAACGACCGTAGCGGCCTTGGACAAGATGGGATGCTCTTCGCTCCAACCGCTGCGCGCGACCGAAACGGAGAGCCGGACACCACCGAGTTCGGTGAACTTGAAGGCGTTCGACAAGAGGTTCTTCAAGACCTGCTGCAGACGTTTCGAGTCGGTGACGACACTGCGAGCGAGGTGCGGGTCGGTATGGACTTCGAAGGTGAGACGGCGATTCTCCGCTTCGTGCCTGAAAGGACGCTCGATGGAATCGAGCAGACTGGCGAAGAAGACCTCTTCTGCTTCGACCGAGACCGTGCCGGATTCGATTTTCGACAGGTCGAGAATGTCGGTGATGAGGTTCAACAAATCGGTACCGGCACCGTGAATGGTGCGCGAGAACTCGACTTGCTTGGGCGTGAGGTTGCCGTCGGGATTGTCGCTGAGTTGCTGGCCGAGCACCAGAATGCTGTTCAGCGGCGTCCGCAGCTCGTGCGACATATTGGCCAGGAATTCGGACTTGTACTTCGAGGTGAGGGCCAATTCCTTGGCTTTCTCTTCGAGGGCGCGTCGGGCTTGCTCGATTTCCTGATTCTTGCGTTCGACCTCGACGTTTTGTTCGGCGAGTTGTTGGGCTTTCTGCGCCAACTGCTCGTTGGTCTGTTGCAACTCTTTCTGCTGCATCTGCAGTTCGGTTGCGAGTTGCTGAGACTGCTTCAGCAATCCTTCGGTCTGCATCGTGGCCTCGATGCTGTTGAGCACGATGCCGATGCTGGCTGTGAGCTGTTCGAGGAAAGCGAGATGTGAGGTGGTGAAATTGCCGAGGGAGGCCAGTTCGATGACGGCCTTGACTCGATCTTCGAAGAGTACCGGCAACACGATGACGTTCTGCGGAACCGCTTCAAAGAGTCCCGATCGAATGGAGATGGTGTTCGCGGGTAATTCGGAGATGAGCATGCGGCGCTTCTCGGCTGCACATTGGCCGACCAGGCCTTCGCCAATTTTGAGGCGGCGCAGGTGGCCGTCTTCGCCGTCGCCGGCAAAGGCCGACAGGAGCACCATCTCGGCAGATTCCTCGGTTCCCATCTGGTAGATCACACCTTGTTGGGCGCTGACGAGCGGGGCGAGTTCCGACAGGAGCATGCGGCCTACGGTTGCGAGATCACGCTGGCCTTGCAACATGCCGGTGAAGCGAGCGAGGTTTGTCTTGAGCCAGTCTTGTTCGGTATTGCGATCGGTGGTGAGGCGAAGGTTGTCGATCATCGTATTGATGTTGTCCTTCAATTCCGCCACTTCGCCGCTGGCTTCTACCTGGATGGAACGAGTCAAGTCGCCTTTGGTTACGGCGGTTGCGACTTCGGCGATGGCGCGCACCTGGTTGGTCAAGTTGTCGGCGAGCAGGTTGACGTTGCCGGTGAGATCTTTCCACGTGCCAGCGGCGCCGGGGACGTTGGCTTGTCCGCCGAGACGGCCTTCGACGCCGACTTCGCGAGCGACGGTTGTAACCTGGTCGGCGAAGGTGGCGAGGGTGTCGGTCATGTTGTTGATGGTTTCCGCGAGAGCGGCAACTTCGCCCTTCGCGTTCACTGTGAGCTTCTGAGTGAGCTCGCCGTTGGCGACGGCGGTCACGACTTTCACAATGCCGCGCACTTGTTCAGTGAGGTTCGCGGCCATGACGTTGACGTTGTCGGTGAGATCTTTCCAGGTTCCGGCGACTCCAGGGACTTGCGCCTGGCCGCCGAGTTTGCCTTCTGTTCCGACTTCGCGAGCGACGCGGGTCACTTCGGCGGCGAAGGCGTTGAGCTGATCGACCATCGTGTTGATGGTGTTTTTGAGTTCGAGAATTTCACCTTTCACGTCGACGGTGATCTTGCGGGAGAGATCGCCGCGCGCGACGGCGGTGGTGACTTCGGCGATGTTCCGGACCTGACCGGTGAGGTTTCCGGCCATGGCGTTGACGGAGTCGGTGAGATCTTTCCAGGTTCCGGCGACACCGGAGACGTTGGCTTGTCCGCCGAGACGGCCTTCGCTGCCGACTTCGCGAGCCACGCGGGTTACCTCAGCGGCGAAGGAGCGAAGCTGCTCGACCATCGTGTTGAGCGTTTCTTTGAGCTGGAGGATTTCGCCGCGAACGTCGACCGTAATTTTCTTGGAGAGATCGCCGTTGGCGATGGCGGTTGCGACCTCGGCGATGTTTCGGACCTGTCCAGTGAGGTTGCTGGCCATGAAGTTCACGTTATCGGTGAGATCTTTCCAGGTGCCGGCGACGCCGGGGACTTGGGCTTGGCCGCCGAGTTTGCCGTCGGTGCCGACTTCGCGAGCGACGCGGGTCACTTCTCCGGCGAAGGCGTTGAGCTGGTCGACCATCGTGTTGATGGTGTTTTTGAGTTCGAGGATTTCACCTTTCACATCGACGGTGATTTTGCGGGACAAATCGCCGCGAGCAACGGCGGTGGTGACTTCGGCGATGTTTCTTACTTGACCGGTGAGATTTCCGGCCATGGAGTTGACGGAGTCGGTGAGATCTTTCCAGGTGCCGGCAACGCCGGGGACGTTGGCTTGTCCGCCGAGGCGGCCTTCGGTGCCGACTTCGCGGGCGACACGGGTGACTTCTCCGGCGAAGGCGTTGAGCTGGTCGACCATCGTGTTGATGGTTTCTTTGAGCAGCAAAATTTCGCCGCTGACGTTCACCGTGATTTTTTTCGAAAGATCGCCGCTGGCGATGGCAGTGGAAACCTCGGCGATATTGCGGACCTGACCGGTAAGGTTGCTGGCCATGGAGTTCACGGAGTCGGTGAGATCTTTCCAGGTGCCGCCGACGCCGGGGACCTGGGCTTGTCCGCCGAGCTTGCCGTCGGTGCCGACTTCGCGAGCAACGCGGGTGACTTCGGAGGCGAAGGAGCGAAGCTGATCGACCATCGTGTTGATGGTGTCTTTGAGTTCGAGAATTTCGCCGCGGACGTCGACGGTGATTTTGCGGGACAAATCGCCGCGAGCGACGGCCATCGAGACTTCCGCGATGTTACGGACCTGGCCGGTCAAGTTGCTAGCCATGAAATTCACGTTGTCGGTGAGATCTTTCCAGGTGCCAGCAACGCCGGGGACTTGGGCCTGGCCGCCGAGTTTTCCTTCTGTTCCGACTTCGCGGGCTACGCGGGTGACTTCTCCGGCAAACGCGTTGAGCTGGTCGAGCATGGTGTTGATGGTGTTTTTCAGCTCAAGAATCTCACCTTTGACGTCGACGGTGATCTTGCGCGAGAGGTCGCCGCGCGCGACGGCGGTGGTGACTTCGGCGATGTTCCGGACTTGACCGGTGAGGTTTCCGGCCATGGAGTTGACGGAGTCGGTGAGATCTTTCCAAGTACCGGCTACGCCGGGGACGTTGGCTTGGCCGCCGAGGCGGCCTTCGCTACCGACTTCGCGGGCGACTCGGGTGACTTCTCCGGCGAAGCGGTTGAGCTGATCGACCATGGTGTTGAGCGTCTCTTTGAGCTGCAAGATTTCGCCGCGCACGTCGACGGTAATTTTGCGGGAGAGATCGCCATTGGCGATGGCGGTGGCAACTTCGGCAATGTTTCGCACTTGGCCAGTGAGGTTGCTGGCCATGAAATTGACGTTGTCGGTGAGATCTTTCCAGGTGCCACCGACTCCGGGGACCTGGGCTTGGCCGCCGAGTTTGCCTTCGGTGCCGACTTCGCGAGCGACGCGGGTCACTTCTCCGGCGAAAGCGTTGAGCTGGTCGACCATGGTGTTGATGGTGTCTTTGAGTTCGAGAATTTCGCCTTTGACGTCGACGGTGATTTTGCGGGAGAGATCGCCTCGGGCGACGGCGGTGGTGACTTCGGCGATGTTGCGGACCTGGGCGGTGAGGTTTCCGGCCATGGCGTTGACGGAGTCAGTGAGATCTTTCCACGTGCCGGCTACGCCGACGACGACGGCTTGGCCACCGAGTTTTCCATCGGTGCCGACTTCGCGGGCGACGCGGGTGACTTCGGAAGCGAAGGAGCGGAGTTGATCGACCATCGTGTTGATGGCTTCTTTGAGCTGGAGAATTTCGCCACGCACGTCGACCGTAATTTTTCGGGATAGGTCGCCGCTGGCGACGGCGGTAGCGACTTCGGCGATGTTTCGAACCTGGCCGGTCAGGTTGCTGGCCATGGAGTTGACGGAGTCGGTCAGATCTTTCCACGTGCCAGCGACGCCGGGGACGAGGGCCTGACCTCCAAGTTTGCCGTCGGTACCAACCTCGCGGGCGACGCGCGTGACCTCGGCGGTGAAAACGCCGAGCTGCTGAATCATGGTGTTGACGATATTTGCAGAGCGTAGAAATTCGCCTTCTAGAGGGCGACCGTCGACATCCAAGCGGACGGTTTGGGTCAGGTTTCCTTGAGCGACGGCGGCGATGGCCCGGGTGACTTCGGCTGTGGGACGAAGTAAATCTTCGACGAGAGTGTTGACGGAGACTTCGATGTCGCCCCACGCGCCTCGAGCTTCGTGGAAGCGGAGGCGCTCGCGCGTTCTTCCTTCTTTGCCGACTACCTGGCCGACACGCTTGAGTTCCTGCGCCATCTGTTGGTTGGCGGCGACGATGGAATTGAAAGTGTCGGCGATCTTTCCTTCGAGGCCGGTCCAAGAGCCGGGCAAGCGGACGGAAAAGTCGCCATCGCGCATGGTTTGCAGACTGGCGAGGATGGTGCTGAGATCTTGTGGGGCAGAGTGATCGACTAGTACCGAATTTCCGTTTCCGTTGCGCTTTTCGCTTGCGGCGGGACGCTCGTCGGTCTCGTCGCCTGCAACAACCGTTGCGCTGCCACGATTATTTCTTTTCATGTTCGTCCGCTCTCATGGTGGTCTCCCGGAGGGAGCTTGTATTGCGAATTTCTAACGGCATAGGTTCATAGCCACAGACCCGTCGCTGCCGCGAAACGGCTCTTTCACGCGAAGTGGGGGAGCGTTGCAATGACGAATGTAAAAATCGGCGATACAAAAGCCGAACTACATGGGTTTACCACGGAGAAACATGATCGACAGTAGGGTTTTTACTGTAGGAGGGTAGGCTCTATGTGGGGAGAACAGACGGGAAACTCAAGACACCGGTTCCTTCATTGCTTGCCAAGGCTCGTCATACCTGGTGATCCGTTTCCCAGAAGGATTCCAGTGGCGCGGAAAAGGCAAGTGAGCTGCCGTAGTGTTGCTTCCACCGGCAAATGCTCCCGGTTCTAAGGAAGCGGCATCTGCGGCTTGTGGCCATCCTGGCTTTCGGGATGGATCGTGGTCGCTTCGGGCGGAGCCTCGACTGTGACCTCGACTTCAGCGCCGGGCTTGAGACGAACCTTGTTTCCGTCCTGATCGGTGAGAGTGTTTTCGATACGAATCTCCTGATAGAGATAATCCGCGCCTTCGATGGAAATTTGAGCTTTCTCTGGTTCGCCGGGAGCGATGGGCTTGATAATTTTTTCGACAGTGGCGGGAAGAGTAGCGCTCGGCTTCTCGGTCATTGGGGCCTCAGCATTAGAAACGTCATGGTGGAACGGTAACGCGTTTTTGTATTATACCGTCCCACCACTCCATTGGAAATATTGCGCCCATGGCTCGTAGTGATCGAAGATGCCGCGATCAAGCGGCGGTGGAAAGTTAGCCTTCGGTACCTGTTGAGGGCATCCGGCTCACCGATTGCCGAATTCGCTCAGAGGTGTTCGCGGCGGACTCGAAGGCTCGATTGGTGGCGTCAGCTACGGCCCGGCGAGTATGGCTACCAGAGGCCGGCGCAAACAAAATGCCCAAACCAACGCCGACGCCTGCTCCGACCAGGAATCCGGTCAAATGAGCGGGCCACTGGCTCTTACCCTGAAGAGCTTCCGCCGCAGCTTCCAGCCGATCAGCGGCGTCGTCATACTTATCGGCGACCCGGTCAGCCACATCATCATATTTATCGGACACGCGATCGGTCACGTCATTGAGGTGGTCTTTAAAACGGTTCGAAATCGCGGCCCGAACCTTTGGTTCGGTGAAGAGAAGGCTTAACTTTGCAGCGAGCCTCACCCAATCTTTCGTGGAGTTCCCAAACTTGCTCATGATTATTCCCCTTTCGAGTTGAAAACTGGAAGAACGGTTTATCCATCCATCGACACGTATCGATTTACTGTAGAGCGGCGAACGACCGATCCAACATCGGTGGATTTGTGTAGATCAGCCGCTGAAGGCGTGTAGCGACGGATTGCTTATCGAACTGCAAGGCAGCCGGTTGGAGTCGGGGCACTCGGCGCATTCCGGCTGCGATCACCTATCTACAGCATCTCCTGCATTGGCGAAGGCCTCGCGATCGCCTATTGTTGTTATCGCCTATTGTTGTTTTCAACTATTTCGTTTTTAGTGTGTCGGGAAATGTTCGCTGGAACCGGTTTGCCTTTTTTATGACCAACGACTCGTCGACAATCCGTTCTGAGTTGTTGCATGAGAACCGGACACCCTTGACCGACATCTTCGCAATTCTGGCGTCGCAACCGGCGTTACTCTCCTTGAACGTGGTCCCTCGGAAGAAATTACTATGGGTCGACGACTGTGAAGACATGCTGTCGCTATACAAGGCGAGATTTGAGAGCCGGGGATACGAAATCTGGGCAACCTCCTCTCCTCACGACGCACTCGACGCGAAGTGCCTTTCGGTTATCGACCTGGCGATTCTCGATTATGAAATGCCGGATTTGGACGGAGGCGAGTTAGCATTAATGATCAAGAATCGACATCCACAAATGCCCATCATTCTCTATTCGGGAAGCCTATGCATCGCGCCCACGGTGAATGATTGTGTGGACGCGATCTGCCCGAAAGGCGGGCCTCAGGATGAGCTTTTATCGACCATCCAACGGCTGACAAGCGGCCCTGTGAGTTATGGACTTACTGGGGCGCAGACTTAGCTCCGACTCTTGCGGACTAAACTTGTGTGTATAGATCCGATCGAGTCATTTTTCCTGTTCGCTGATTTAGGAATTTATCTCTATCGATTCACTCGGCGTGCAATTACAGGATTCGTAGTCTCTACCTAGGCGCAAAACCTGATTCAAGAATCGGACGCCGGATTCTACTGTGGTTAGCGAAGTCGAAGGCGGTGTGGAACGCGGCACAGGTTTTTGCCGTTTCCCTGTCTCGGGCTCGTCTGAAGCGGAACGGCCGTCAGGACGAGAACGCGTTCCACCCGCCGAACTTCAATCCCCTCGCTTTACTGGTTCGGCTGCGTTTTGTCTTCCACTTTTTGGGCTCCCTGGTCGCTTTTCTGCGCGGTTTTATTGGCGGCCTTCTTCGCGTCCTTCTTCAACGCGTGACCGGTCTTCTTGGCCGTTTTCTTGGTTGCGCGGCCGGTATCCTTCGCGGCCTGTTTGGTGGAGTGACCAGCGTCATTCATGTCTTGCTTTGTGCTGGAGTCGTCTTGCTGAGGAATGGCGAACGCGCTCGCCGTTAAAGCGGTCAGCAAAACAAGAGAATAAGTTGGTTTGAATTTGAACGTTGGGTTCCCTCCTAAGGTGACTTTATTCAAGTTGGTCGCGATCTGATTCGGCGCGGAGGCTACTTTGGCGGCGTCGACCTTTCAGGCGCGCGGGTCGGTGGCTGCATTCTTTGTTGCATCTCCTGTTGTTGTTGCTGGTGGCGTTCCTGCAAGTCTTGCGTTTGTTGCTGGTGGCGCTGCTCTATCTGTTGCTTCTGCGTGTCATTTGCCTTCTGGTTCGCAACATTCGCGTCTTCTTTTGCCTGCTGCTGCGCGAGACTTTGCCGTTCCTGTTGCTGCTGTGCGAATTGCTTTTCCTGTTCCTGCTTGTATTTCCTGTCCAAGCCGGGGTTACCGGTGTTGGGGGCCGGTAGTTTTTCAGCAGGGGGCAAATCTCGCACGTGTCCAAAAGAATTGGTTGGCGATGCATTCTCCCTTCCGCCGTCCTGCGAACGATTGTCGAGATGGCTTTCGTCGCCGGTAGGCTGTTTTGGGTCTCGACTGACGCCGCAATTAGTGGGCGGAATATAAGCACCGCCCGCCTCTTCGGCGGCTACGATCGACCCCTTGAAATCACCAGCCCTGGCCGTTGCTGCGATCGGAGGTTTGCCGCGGTTCACTGAAGCCCGAAGTTGTTCGTCACCGCGAGCCGCCTGCATCTGTTGCGTTTGAGCTGCTACGGGAGGAACGTGGCGTTCGCGCGCCGCTGCTTGCTGTTGAGCCGTGGGACGCACGGTAAGACCGCCGTTCCCTCCGTTAAAACTCACGCGACTTTCTGTCGCGTTGTTTACGACTGCGCTGTAAACGTTGTGGATCTCGTTGGCGTTTATGTTGTTGACGGAGCGGTTATAAAAGAAATGCCCGTTGTCCCAGCGGCCACCCTCGTAACCGTTGCCGAAGTATCCGAAGCCATAATTGACGCCGCCATAGAAACCGACTTGTGGTCCCCAGTAGCCGTCATAAAAAACGAAGCGGTCTCCGCCCCAGCTCCAAAAGCCTGGAGTCCAGAAGAAGCCCACTTCCGGCGCTAAGATCCAGGTGCCGGGCACCCAGTAATAGTCGTCGAAGTCGTCGCTGTAGGCCCAATATCCGGGCGTCCAAATGTAGCCGTCACCGGGGCAAAGAGGTTGCTCGTAAATCGGCAAGGGCGGCGGGCCGACGGTGATCATTACGCCAACCTGCGCGCGCGAATTCGGGGGCGCGCCGAGTATTAGGCACGGAATTGCGCCTAGTACGAGGGTAAAGAGGCGCGTGAAATGGATATTCATTCGGATTTCCTCGGGCTCGAGCTTCGCGATTGAACCACGGCTGTGATTCCCAGCGTTGGCATGCGTGGATCGAGCGGCGGTGTCACGAAAACTGCCTCGTCGAAGTGACCCGCACGAGTGGAGCAGGAGCATGCGGGCGCTCAACTTTCTTAGAGGTTTTGCTGCGCTCAGTTTTAACGCTGGCCGTTTAAGAAGTCAAAGGAACCGATACTCGTTCGTCCATCGGGTTCACGACTCACGGTAGTTACACAGAGTTAGAGCAATCCGCGTGTCCACACTGGCAAGCAATCTCGGTTAAATTGGCGGACTCTTTGCATGAGTCACTGCAATACTTATTGCCCATATCAGTCATGCATGCGCAGGCAGGATGAGCGCATTTCGTCGTATCAGCGGTCATAGTGGGTCGCTCCTCAGGTTGTCTTTTAACTTCAGTTGCAGGCAAGGTGTCGTTTAAACCACGACGATCGGCGATGCAACTGACTATCCTAATCGGTGGATGCGGCAGGCAATATCGGGTTCAAGGCTTAGGCTCGTGGGGATAAGCCTGTAGCGAGAGGGATGGGGGCGCGGCCAAAAACCTCAATCGCGGTACTTACGCGACTTGCTCCGCATCGCCGTCGCTAGTTTCAGGAATCGGATCGTGAATCCGCGGCGCTTCGTTGGTAGGATCTGGTTCCGCGGGGAAATGCTGGCCGCGTTCGGGATCATCGGTGGGATCGGGCATCGTCGGAAGATGCGGCCCACGCTCGGGAGGAATCTGCGATGGGTCGGGCATGGTGGGCAAGTCGCGACCGGATTTCGAGTCCAGACTTAAAGGGTTAACCGGTGAACCAAGAGCGAAATTTGCTGGCGAATCGGCGGACATGAGTTTCTCCTCGACAGGGATAATATTTCTCGCCGCTTTATACAAGCGACTTCGATCCTGCTTAGTTGCTTAAACCACGAAGGCCGGCTAATCCCCGGCTGCGATCGTCTCCCTGATTTCCGATCTACTCGGTAGAAGGGCCGTTGTGGAGCGCTTCCGATCGGCAAGCAAATTGATCGCTTCTTGAAAAGTGGTTACGATCAAATCGGTACAGCCGGTGCCCAAGCGCTCCTGTGCTTTTGCGATGCTCTCGACTCCCCACAACCCGATCACAATTTTCATTTCAGGGTAGCGTTGCCTTAGGAGCCTGCAGAGCGAACGCGCCTGGCCGGCGGCGAAGGGAGGTAAGGCGGAAATCATCGCGATGTGGGGACGAGTTTCGGTCGCGAGGTCGTTCACGAGATTCGGGCGGTTTGCGATGGTGAGGGAGCGAGCGTCGCACCCCAGACGACGGAGGAGTTGCTCTGCCATCATGGCTGCAATCTCGTCGGCTTCGTCGGCCGCCGGAATACAAACAACGCGAAGCCCGGATAATGCAGAAAAATCCGGCGGAGTCTGTTCTTCAGACTCACGCGTAAAAAGCAGTTTTCCTTCTGCGAGTCGTTCTCCTAAGTCTTCGACTAGCTCTCGCGTACTCTGGATTACGAAAGTGGCAGTGCGCGTCTCCAGCGAATTGAGATGGCGATCTTGCTCGGCCATGGTAAGTGCGGGAATCAAAACCGAATCGTAGAAGGTACCAGTCGGATTGTCTCTCAAGTATCTTTCCGCGATCTCGGTGGCTTCGTCGTCATCGAGCGCGAGCAGCCGCTGGTAGAAAAGCGCCTGGAGCGGCAAAACGGCTTCGTCGCCGAGGAGAACTTCGAGGAAACTTAACTGGGGGACATAGCGCCCCATGAGGATTAAGCAGACGGTTAAAGGAGTGGAGAGAATCAAGCCGACGGGACCCCAAAGGACGGACCAGAACACGGCTGCGACGAGAATGGCCAGCGAAGAGATTCCCGTGTGCGAGCCATACAACCAAGGTTCAAGCAGGTTCGCGACCACGAGTTCCAGAATGATGAACGTGACAAGGACAAGCGCGGCCTGGTGCCATCCGGGAAAGACGGCGAGCGCCATGGCGATGGGGAAGGCAGCGGCGATCGGCGTGCCGACGTAGGGAATGAATCGGAGGAGTCCCGCCAAGACGCCCCACAAGAGCACGTGGGGGATGCCAATCCAATAGACGAAGCAGCCGAAGATTGCACCGTAGGAAATATTGACTACGAACTGAAAGAGAAGATAGCGACTGAGCCGCCGGGAGGCGTCGTCTAGAGCTTGGGTGACGACATTGAGCTGATTTTGACCGGCGAGCCTGATGACGCGATTGCGGAGATCTTCGCGTTTCACCAATATGAAGAGCGTGAAAACGATGACTACGGCGGAGGTTTCCAAGATTCCGGTGAGGGGGCCGACGACGGCGCGGACATATTCCGAAGCATTGGAGGCAGGTTGCGCAACCTGCACGGCGATGGGACGGCGCGGCGCTTTTCCTGCTTTCTTGTCGGCGGCCTTGTCCGCGGCTGACTCGGAAGCGTCGGACAATTCGGCACTCAGCTCACTGACCGTATTCGAGGCGGACTTGAGTCGACTTCCGTCGGGGATACGAAGCGATTGAATTTTCTCGTGGATGTTCGTGCGGTAGTTGGGGAACTGCTCGACGATATCCATCAGTTGACCGGTGACAATCCAGCCTATGGATCCAGCGAGGAAAAAAGCCAGGAGCAGTACGACTAACACCGCCGGAACTCTGCCCAAGCGACACTTCTGCAGGATATCGACAATGGGCGAGAGTAAGAAAGCGAGAACAACCGCCAGAGCGAAGGGGATCAGGACCTGACGGCCTAAATAGAGGCCCGCAATCACGACGACCACGGCACTGAGGGTCAACAGTCTCGACGAAGCAGTCGAAGGAGTGGTCGCGGCAATGTTGGGGCGGATCAACTGGATCTACCGCGTGCTCGGCACTGGGCGAATTTGCACTTTCGGGCGGCCGGGCTCTTGAACCTTCCAAAGTGTGGCCAAGGCGTGAGCCGCGTCCGCAAGAGCGCGCTTTTGAAGATCAGCCTGGTTCATGTGAATTGGCATCGAGCCGCGAGAGGCTCGTCCGATTCGTGTCTTTCTGGTGAGAGCATCTTTACCCTCGGACAACAAGGCCAGCGATTTCTCGAAAACAGTCTTCAGTTGAGTGACGGAGTCAGGATTCTCCTTCGGTACGCCGTGATTGATCATAGTTTTCGGTGGTTCCCTTTCAGACGCTATTTAAATCGACTGGCAGCAGGGTCACAATACAGTCGTTCACCTAAAACCGCAGGGCGAGGATTACTATCACGATCAATGGGCCTTAGAAGTTTTAAGTCTGCTGGAACAAAAAAAAGCGACCGGATTTCGTCCGATCGCCTCGATGAGGAGTTGTTGTGTTAGGCCGCGGATCTGTCAGGCCGCGGATCGCTTGGGCGCAATACGGTAGGTTTTCTTGCCCGACGGCTGCGACTGGTTGTCGGTTTCCAGATCGAGTTGCTCGGCTATGCCATTCAAGGTTTCATCCGCTTCTTTTTCTTCGTCGAGGGTTTGCCCGAGAAGTTCGGCAGCGGCATCATCTCCCAATTTCGTGGCGTACGCTCGCACACAACCGTAGCCGGCAATTTCGTAGTGTTCTACGCGCTGTGCTGCGGCGATGAGGGCGGCGTCCTTGAGAGACTCTGTCATGTCCTCCTCAATAACCTCGCCGCCTTCTTTGACGAGACCTTCCATAGCTTTGCATTTCTTGCCGGATGCTTTCTCGCCCATTTGCTCGCAAATGGACTCGATCCGCTGGGCGTGTCCGCGGGTTTTTTCCAGATGTTCTTCGAACGCCGAGACCAACTCGGCGGAAGACGCAGCTTTCGCCATTTTTGGCAGGGCTTTAATGAGCTGCAGTTCGGCGTTATATAAGTCTTGCAGCTGCTCGAGGTAGAGTTCGCGTAAAGATTCAATTTTCATGGTGTGCCTCCAGTGAAATTTTGGTTAGACGGAAGTGGATGGCGCAGACTTTTTTGACATCTCCGAAAATCATTCCGGTCACCGTGACCCAGCCGCGACTCCACTACTTGAGGAAGAGGCGAGAAGCAGAAGCCAGCTCTTGACCAGCTTCTGCTCGGAAGGTGGGCACAATTGAAGAGAACAATCTCATGCAGTGAGGCTAGACAAAGATTGACGCGAGCAAAATCCCCGCGACCTTGTACTTGTTTTGTGGAAGCCCTGTAGTCGGGAGCCCGATCTGCCCGAAGTCCGGGCAGCACGATTAGAAATCGAAACAACTCGAACTAATTCATTTGGTTACCGCTCGTCCGTACAGTAACTTACCCGGGCAACTACGGCTCGAACTCGATAGAACACGACAGCAACTCCTCGTACTCTCTTCACCATGAGTGCGGGCGAGAAGATCGATCAATCTCCCCTCGTTCATATCGCGATTTCCTGTGTTGAAAAGGAGAAGTAAGTGAATAATCCGTTAACCGTGGTTAGCACAAACCGGGTTGGCCCGGAGCTCATCCGGCGTGCGCAGCAAGGGGATTCAGATGCCTTTGCGACTTTGTTTCACTCCCACAAGACGCGGGTCTACTCGTTGTGCCTGCGTATGACGAACAACGCCGCTGAGGCAGAAGATCTCGCGCAGGATGCATTTTTGCAAGTGTTCCGCAAGCTTTCGACATTTCGAGGCGACTCCGCCCTGTCGACGTGGCTTTACCGAATCGCCGTCAATACTGTGCTGATGCATTTTCGCCGAAAGTCGCCTTATCGAATCTCGTTGGACGAACCCATGCAAGGGGACGACAGCAGCAGACCCGTTCGACGTGAATATGGATCGAGAGATGGACGACTGGAAACCTCGGTGTCTCGCGTCGCCTTGACGAGGGCCATCAGCGAACTGCCGGAAGGGTACCGATCGATCTTCTTACTCCACGAGATCGAAGGTTATCAACATCGCGAGATTGCGGGGCTGCTTGGGTGTTCGGTCGGGACTTCGAAATCGCAACTACACAAAGCCAAACTGAGGATACGGGATCTTCTGAGCACAGGCACGGCTGACGTGCGGAATTCCCCGGCAAGCGGGACCGCCGCGCTGGCCAGCAAAGAGGGCTCTTCTGGCCGTCGTTGGCGCGCAGGTTGCGAAACCAGGCGAACGACTTGCTACCGCAACGCGCCCGGGCCGATCGCTTTGACTGCTGCGGCGTGATTGAGCAGATCCGTCGAAAGCCGGCTTTTCTCCTGTTTGTCTAGGGTATGACGGTGTGGCTTCTAGGGTTTTGAGTGGATGGATGAGGGAAATCTCGCCGTCTAGAGTTTAGATGACGATAACAATTTCCTGGTGCTCAGTTTGGGCACAGAAGAGGTTTGCATGAAAACGACGAAATATCTCATGGTGTTGACCACACTTGCCCTGCTGTTCACCAGCTTGACGTGGGCCGATGACGACAAAAATGAATCGGACATCAATAAGCGGATTGACAAGTCCGCGGCTGTTCTGCAAGAAGTCATGGCAACTCCGGATCACGCGATCCCCGACAAGATCCTCGACGGTGCGAATTGCATTGCTGTGATCCCATCGCTGGTTAAGATCGCCGTAGGCTTCGGCGGAGAGCACGGAAAAGGCGTAGCGACGTGCCGCACCGCTCACGGATGGAGCGCGCCTCTACCGATTGACATTACCGGCGGAAGCTGGGGGCTACAGCTCGGTGGCCAAGCCATCGATCTGGTGCTGGTTTTCATGGGTCACAGCGGAATGGAACACCTGATGTCTGACCATTTCAAAATTGGTGGAGATGCGTCCGCAGCCGCAGGTCCGGTGGGACGGGATGCTGCCGCAGATACAGACATCAAGATGAGCGACAAGATTCTAACGTACTCGCGGGCGCGCGGTCTGTTCGCTGGCGTGGATCTTTCGGGAACGGTTGTGAAGCAGGATAAAGACGAAACGAGACTGCTGTTTGGCGGGAAAATGGATTCTGCGAACTCCATTTTGACAGGCAAAGTTGCGGCGCCAGCAGCGAGCGAACCTTTGCTTTCCGTTCTCAGAAAAGTTTCGGAAGAGGCCAGAGGCCGGGAGCGAGCTTCCAAGTAGTGAGGGCGGAGACATAGCACCAACCACCAATGCAGGGAAAAGAGCCAGGTGACTGGCTCTTCCTACTACTACTCACAATAAGGAGCGAACTTACAATGTACACAATTCTGCTGATCGTCCTGGTGCTGCTCTTGGTTGGCGCCCTACCTACGTGGCCCTACAGCACGGGCTGGGGGTACTATCCGAGCGGCGGCTTGGGTTTGGTTTTGGTAATCGTTCTGGTGCTGGTGTTGATGGGACGGGTTTGACGTTTTTCAGATTCACGGTTGTTGACAGGAAGCGGTACTGCACGGCGTCGTCCTGAGCGGACGCAAAGGCGATCGGGAATTCCGCCTTACGGAATTCCTGATCGCTTTTTCTTTTTGAGCGGAAGCACTCTCGACCAGTTCGTGGATTGGCTGCGATTGTGGAAAAACCCTTTTCACAGAAAGTGACGTTGGTGTAAGTCTTCAGCTCTCAAACTGGGGGCTTCCCTGTATTGCTGCCCGAGCGCGCAAAGGGTAACTTTTCGTCAAGGGCGGCTCATGGTTCCATTCTCTGATGAAAAACCCGCAGTCCGCATTCTCGTCGTTGACGATAATCCCTCGGTTCGGCGCTACTTGCGCGGCGTTCTCGAGCAACATGATAATTGGCAGGTATGTGACGAAGCGCGGAACGGCCGGGAAGCGATCGATCGATATCGGAAGATCCAACCGGACTTGATCGTGCTAGATTTCCAGATGCCGGAGATGAACGGCTTGGACGCAGCGCGAACGATTGCGCAACGTTCGCCGGAGATACCCATTCTCATCGTTACGCTCTATCTCTCCCATCAACTTTCCGAGGAAGCGAAAAAGGTAGGAGCTCGAGGGGCGTGCGCCAAGACGGATGTCAGTGCGGTGGTCGATGGAGTCGGGGCGCTGTTACGTCAAGAGACGTATTTTCCGAACTGAGCGCGAGCACATCGGCGCAATGATCTAGTCAGCCGCGGATTGCCGTGCAGCAGACTCCTGCTGGGCAATCGGCAAAGTAACTGAAATCAGCGTGCCCGGGGTGCAAGGTTGGATGACGAGGTGACCGCCGAGGTCGCGAATCCGCTCTCGCATCCCTGCCAATCCAACTCCCGAATTTGTTCCCGTGGCCCGAAATGTATCCAATAATTCGGGAGCGATTCCCTTGCCGTAGTCCCTCACTGTGAGTATGGCGTACTCTGTGGAGAGTTCGAGGACGACATCTGCCTTTGAACTGCTCGAATGACGATGGATATTCGTGAGACTTTCCTGAAGAACGCGAAAAAGCCCAAGAGCTAGGGGTTTGGGTAAGCGAGCGACGTCGTTGGGCAATTGCAGTTTCACTTCAATCCCGCTGCGCTGCGCGAAGCCCTCTAAATACCACGTGGCGGCCGAGGCGAGTCCGGCCTCGTCAAGAAGCGGAGGGTGCAGTAAGTGGGAGATGGTACGCGTTTCGGAGATAGACTGATCGAGAAGCTGGATGGCCTCTGCCAGGAAATCGTCCTTGCGCTGCTTGGCGAACAATTCAAGATTCATCTTCACACCCACCAGATATTGGCCGAGACTGTCGTGAAGTTCGCGAGAGAACTTGCGGCGCTCCGCATCCTGCAATTGCAGCAACCGCCCAGTCAGATGACGTAAGGAGTCTTCGCTGGCTCGGGCATTTTGTTCTGCCCGTTCTCGAGCGTACAGTTCCGCCGACAAAAGCCGGTAATGGACGGCGAGCAGTTCCAGAGCCAGGACGAACGCCACGGTGAGAATCACAACCGTGAGAACAAACAGCCGGTGCGTGGTGCGTTCGCGGCCTGCGACTAACCGGTCTTCCTGCGCCCGCATCTGATCATTGAGCGCAGTCATCTCAGACGAAAGAGGGATCCCGCGACGGTCAAAGCCGGCTTGAGACTTGCTATCGTGGGGCGCGCGTTTCTTCTGCTCGATCGAGGCTCGGAGCAGGTCGACTCGGCTATCGGTCACAGTTTGGAGGCGGGAAAAGAGATCTCTCTGGGTTTGATTGTCGCCGATCAAGTCGCTTAGCCGGGCAAAGCGGCGCGGGATTTCGGGAACGGATTCTTCGAACTGAGTCAGGAACTCTGAATTTCCCGAAATCACGTATCCGCTGCGAGCGCGTCCGGCCTTGACATAAGCCGAATCAATATCGCCTAAAGCAGCCCGGACCTCCAGACTGTGGTTGACCCATTTTTCGCTTACCAGAAGGCGGTCGATCGCGATATAAGCGGCGAATCCGCTGAGCAATAGCAGCATTACCGCTGATGCGAATGCGACCTGCGCTTTCTTGCGAGGACCCATAGTTGACTAAGATCAGTGCCTGTAGACTGCTGTAAAGTCTCTGGGCTGAACCTGCTGTTCCGCTACGGAAGAGCTGTTTCGGGGCAACACCACGTAGTTTATCTCAATTTCGACCCGGCAGTTTCCGGGCCAGGCCTGTCTCGCTTTCAGGTACAAGCGTGTGGCCGCCTACAGAATCTCCTGTATTCGCAAGTGGCAGATTCTGGATTTAGATTTGTCGGGAACAAAAAGGGGCTCGATTCCGGGGTGTCGCGGAGAACCCGGAAGTTCAGGCCTTGTCCGGCGCGGGTCGCGCTATTTCATGATTTGTAACTTTTGTGCGAAGGCTGAAAATCCTTAATCGTCCCTCACGGAGGTGAGCCATGAAGTTGCGTATCTTGATCGCTGACGACCACGAAGTTGTACGGCGTGGGCTTTGTAACCTTTTACAAGCCCGCACGGATTGGGAGATTTGCGGAGAGGCGCAAGACGGGCGCCAAGCCGTGGATATGGCGAAACAGCTGAAACCAGACATTGTGATCTTAGACATCGGGATGCCGAATCTCAACGGTTTGGCGGCAACGCGGCAGATCGCTCAGCAAAACCCACAACCGAAGATCATCGTGCTGACCATCACCGACTCAGACCAGGTGATCCGAGAGGCACTCGATGCGGGAGCGCGAGGCTTTGTTTTAAAGTCGGACGCCGCGCGAGATCTCGTGTCAGCTGTTGAAGCACTGCAACGTCATCGTATGTTTTTCACGCCCCGGGTCAACGATATGGTGCTGGCTGGATTCCTTAATAAGGGATACAAGCCGGCAGTCGACGAAGTACCTCACTTGCCAAAGCTGACGCAGCGCGAACGAGAAGTAATCCAACTTCTGGCGGAAGGGAAAAGCTCGAAAGAAGTGGCTTGCCTTTTGAATCTGAGCACGAAAACCGCGGAGACCCATCGCAGCAATATCATGCGCAAGCTCGATTTTCACTCGATTCGCGATCTAGTCGTGTACGCCGTGAAAAACGACATCATTCAAGTGCAAATGCCGGTTACGCTGATGACAACGGTCTCCGGAGAACGATCGATAGCCTGAGGTGGTTAAGCCATTTGTCAGGAGCCCAGAAAAAAGGAACCGAGCGATTCGGTTCCCTTTTTACCTTTCAATCAACGGGGCTAGCTGGCTCGAGGGAGTTCGGCTTTTTCACCGCTCGATTTTGCCTCGCTGGTTGACGAGATGTCCTGGGCGCCGGTCGCTTCCAGAATCAACTTAGCTCGTTTGGTCCAATCGGAACTGTCTGAGTGAACCGAAAGAAGAATGCCACCGTCTTTCATCCGGCCTTCATAGCGTTTCGCTTCATACTCAGGAATCCCGAGGCCCACGAGCGCACCGGCAACGCCAAGGACGGTACCGGCGACCCCGGCACCAGCAAGGGCGGCCATAATGGGACCGGCTGCGATAAAAGGTCCCAACCCGGGGATGGCGAGAGCGCCGACGCCCACCAGCCAACCCATGGCTCCGCCTAAAACGACGCCCGTACTCGCGCCGGCTGCAGCGCCCTCGGGAGCCTTCGTACCTTTCTCGTGCGCGAAATCCCGCGTCCCCGCGCTCTCGGGAAAGAGGACGGAGATATCGCGATTGCTGAAACCCGCCGCCTTGAGCCCGTCGACACCGCTTTCGACAGTGGCGTAACTCGAATAGATACCGAAAACTGCTGTGTTCTTTTCAGACATATACTTTTCTCCTCGGTTGATGCGGGTTGATTTACTTGACCCGTCTTATGAAGCGGAATCAGGTTCACTACTAACTCACGTTCACCTGCGATTTCTACGACCGAACTTGTGGAACCTACACGATCAGAGTAGGGGCTGGACGACTTTCGTCCAATCCCCTCATATCCCTAGTCGAATTGCGGAAATTCATGTAGGCGTGAAAAAGGTCCAAAGAGTGCATGCTCGAAACAGGGGTTTGCGAAGAGAATCGCTTACTGCAGGTGTGCCGAGTGCACAAGCCCTGCTATCCCGAGCGCAACAAATACGAGCAGGAAAATCATGGCACTACCAACTAACAAGATTTCGCTGAGTAAGTCGGGCTTCATCAAGTCATCTCGACTCATCATAAAATCTCCCTTGTCGCACACATTGGATGCGCCATCCGCGATAAGGAGGAGCATTTACCCGATAAGAGAGGGACGACTACAGGAAGCACAGTACGGGTCCGCGCGCTCGAGGATCATCTGCCGTGCGAGGGAGAGGGAAATGCAGGGCTATCGATTCTTGCCGATTTCCTGGTGATCGTTTTTGTGGCCGAAGTCGGTTCCGAAGTGAGGTTCGGACTTTGTACCGGTGATCTTGAAAGGAACTTCCGTGCCGGCGCCGTCCTTGCTGAAGAAGGGATCGGCCGGTTTCAGCAAGATTGACTTCCAACCCGTAACCATTTGCGAAAGCTTCGCGTCCATGAGGGCTTTCCCATGGAAATCGAACTGATTGCCGTCCAGGCTGTAAGTTCCCGAGAGCTGAACGTGGGTGCCCGGAACCTGAAAACTCAACTGCGAAAATGAAAGAAGACCATTGTCGAGGGTAAAGTTGCCGGCCATCTCGGAGCGCACGTTATCGGGTATGTTGTCCTGAGCGAGTTTGGGCTTGCCCTGGCTCCTCATGCTGATGGCGTCGACCTTTCCCTGGATTTTTTCGTTTGTAAAATGGGCCTGCGAGACTTGAAAACGTCCTGATAGACGCAGACGATTGGCGACGTCAGGCTCTCCCGGCGGAAGATTGAATTTTGTCTGCAAGCGCAAAGTACCGGTCATGATGGGAGGCTCGGTACGCACCGCCAGTCGCAATACGTCTTCGATTTTTCCGCCGGCAATGGAGACATCCAACTGAACATCGTGCCCCTTGGGATCTTTCGTTCGGACCACGGAACCATTCGCCACCAGCCACGAATTCAGAATTCGGGCCTTTACTGGCTGAAGATAGGTGTCGCCATTCGTTCCGTCTACGATGGCGTGAAAATCTGTGTGTAACGGCACGCTTCTGCCGCTGGTCGCGATCCGAAAGTCTGGGGTATCGGTGGCACCGTCTACAACTATTTTGTCGAGAACACCTGTGTATTTTCCCGTGGACGAAAGAATGCCTCCAATGCCTTTGATCGTGCCGAGATCCGCGTGCTCGAACGAATAAGTGCCACTCACAGGCGTATCGCGAGGACTGTCAGGCTGCCACGGTCCAAACAATCCGCTGGAGAGAATCTCCCCAACGGGCTTGGGATTGATGAGCTTCGCGTCGAAGTGCATCGGCGAGCCGGAACCGATCTCGGTCATCGTGAGATTGGCGATATCAAACTCAAGCGGCAGCTTGCCGGGCCGTAGCGTATTGATGATCAGCTGGGTTTGTTCGAAAACAAGCCTATCAACAACAATTTCAATCTTTCCCTGCCGGCTCTCGCTGTGCTGCCACTCCCCGCGCTGCTCCCGGGGCGGCAAATTTAACTGCAATCCTTTTACGTACACCGTATCGACATGCTTAGGTGTCCGCAAGAAATCGCGGATTCCCATACTGAAGCGAAACTCGGCAACGTTGATAATGGGTTGAAAACCAGGTTCATGATTATTGGGGTCGGCGTGTCCAAAAATGCGCAACCCGTTGCCCCAAACCTGGAATCCTCCGAGAAGTGCGACGTGAAATTCGTCGAGTTCGACTTTGCTCTTAAATCTGGTCGAGAGGGTCTCGATCACGAGCGTGCGCAAGGTCGGCGTGGCCCGGGCTAGCACAAAGAACGTTGCGACGGCGGCTAAGGTCAGCAGAAGAAAAATTCCAGCGAGCCAGCGCCAAAGCCCATTGCGATGGCCCGTACCAGCTTGTTTTTGTTCATGCTCGTTCATACCGTTCTTTCCGTTTCAAGAAATACGTCAAGAATCAACCCTAAAATAGATGCTAGAGGCTGGCGTTTGGAGGATCCAGAATACAACTAAAAGATCAGGGCCAGACGCGGATCTCGACGTCTCCACTGCGGTGATCCGAGCTTCTTTCGGCTCCGACGACATTAACAAGTATTTCCGGGCCGTCGCGGCGCACACAAAGATCAACCGATTGATCACCCACGCTGAGACCTGATAACTCTAATCGATCCACAGTGGGAGGAAGCTGGGGAGCAGCGAACTCAACCACCTTCGTGTCGGAATCCACGTTTATTCCGAGACATGATTCCAACAACAGGTAGGGACTACCGGCGGCCCAAGCCTGGGGAGAACAGGCTACGGGGTAGAGCGTAGGGCCCTCCGCGTCAGACCGTTTGTGAAAGCCGCAGAAGAGTTCGGGCAAGCGATTCAATTCCATGAACCAACTGGCTTCGTATAATCCGTCGAGCACTCTGAGAGTTTCCTCGCGAAATCCATAGCGGGCAAAGCCGGCAGCAATAATGGCATTATCGTGAGGCCAGACGGATCCATTGTGGTAGGACATCGGGTTGTAACGCACTTCGCCGCTGCCGAGAGTGCGAATGCCCCATCCACAAAATAATTCTTCGCTCATCAATGTTCGGACGAGCCGGCTGGCTTTTGATGGAGATGCGATCCGACTCCACAGGCAGTGTCCGGCGTTCGAGGAGCGCACGCGACAGGGCTTTTTCGCACCGTCCAATGCGAGCACATAGGTTTCCAGTTCCTCGTCCCAAAATGCGCTCTCAAAGTTAATTTTGAGCGATTCCGCTTTCGTTTCCTGTTGCTCGGCAGGATCCAGCTGCCCGAGTTCTCTGGCGATACGGGATGCCGATAATCGCGCAGCGTAGACGTAGCCTTGGACCTCGCACAAGGCAATGGGCGCAGCGGCAATGATGCCGTCGCGGTGAAAGACGGAATCAAACGAGTCTTTCCATCCCTGCTGACTCAAACCCTTGTCATTCTTAGCTTGATACTCAACGAAACCATCGCCATCAACATCGCCGTAGTGATCGATCCAGTCGAGCGCGGCTTGAATATTCGGCCAAATCTCTTGAATGAAGGGGAGATCGCCCGAGCGATCAAGATAGGCTCCCGCCAGCATGATGAACAGAGGAGTGGAATCGACGCTTCCGTAGTAGAGGCCGAAGGGGACTTCTTTGAGGTTCGCCATTTCGCCTCGGCGCATCTCATGCAAAATCTTGCCCGGCTCGGCGTCCTGCTCGGGGATGACGCTTGTTGCCTGTTTGGCGGCCAAGTATTTCAGTACGCTTCGGGCTATTCCAGGAGCTGCCAAGAGGCATTCCATCGCGGTCAAAATACCGTCTCGACCAAAAACCGTGTTGAACCAGGGGACGCCGGCGTAGGGATAGTCTCCTTCCGGATTTCCGTTGATCATCATCATCACATCTGCTTCCGAGCGCGACAGCCAGGCGTTGAAGCGAGGGTCAGAGGTGGTTACGTGGCAAAACCGCAAGCGAACCTGATCTAGCGCCGCCAGCGCTTCGCTCATAGCCACATCAAAATTAACGATGGATCGACGAGGCTCTTGTTCGCAATTTATAACGATGGAAATCGCGGATTCCTCCTTGGGTTGGAGACTGATCCGGAAATCTGCGGAATTCTCGGAGATGCGCTCGGGTGGGGGACTCAATTGCAGTATCGTGCGCCGAACCCGACCATCAAGCCCACGGTAAGAAAGAACGACCGAATCATGGTTCACGATTGGAGAAAATAGTTGTCCCGTATTCTCTCGCTTAGTCCCGCGGACTTGGAAGATGTCGGCGTAGTCCGCGGCGAAATCGAGACTTATCCACGTTTCGACGGGAGACATGGAGAAATTGGAAAGTCTCAGACGGTCATAAGAACTACTTTGCCACAGGAATTTGGAACGGAAGATATGAACCGACCCGCGCGCCAGAATCAAACCACTTTCGCCATAGACGTCGGGGTTCATCATATCGAGGGTTAGAAAGGCGTTGTCGTTCTGGATCGTGGAACGGAGCAGCTGGGGCGCTTTGTCGCCCATGCGGAGAGCGAACCTTGAAAGATGACGAGTGCCCTGGTGATAAAGTCCTTGCTCTCCAAGGCCGATCGACTCAATATCTCCTACGCGATTAAACACCCCAAATGTGGTGCCAAATTTCAGTACGCGGGTACGATCATCGGCGAGCGAGGAAGTGGCGAGAACATAAAACTGATTCTCAACTTGGATGACATCTTCCAAATCAGGCAGCACCCTCCAACAGCGATTCTTCTTCGATCTCAGAAGGAACGTTGATATTGGTAACTCGCAGAGGCGTCGTCTTCTCGATCAGACGCTCGTAAAGCATCACGTAATCGTTGGCCATGCGGCGGGCAGTGAAACGCTTTTCGAAGGTGTCTCGACATGCGGCGCGAGACATGGAGCGAACGCGGTCCACGGCACGAACAGCTTCTTCGATCGACTCCACCACGACACCACTGACTCCATCTTCAATGACTTCGGGGATGGAGCCGTGGCGAAATGCGATGGTGGGGGTGCCGCAGGCCATAGCCTCAATCATATTGAGACCGAATGGTTCGGGCCAATCGACGGGCGCGAGACATGCAGCGGCGTCGCCGAGAAAATCGCCTTTCTGTTGATCTCCAATTTCGCCGATGAAATCGATGTTTGGCTGATTGAGCAGCGGTTTGATTGTGTTTTCAAAATAGTCTTTGTCGGATCGGTCGACTTTGGCCGCAATCTTGAGTGGCATGCCAGAACGCACGGCAATTTCGATGGCGCGATCGGGGCGTTTTTCCGGAGAAATGCGTCCGATGAAGGCCAAATATTTTCCCGGCGCGCGGTGAAAGCGCAAGGAACGTTCGGGCAGACCGTGATAGACATTTCCAATCCAATTCGCATCGGGCAGGGGCCGTCGCTGGGCGCGAGAAATCGAGACGACAGGAATATCGCTGAACTCGTCATAAACCGGCACTAAGTCTGGCAAGTCTAAACGGCCGTGAAGTGTGGTCAGGTGATTCAGGCGCCATTCCCTACAGAGGGAGAAGTGGAGATAGTCGGTGTGAAAATGGACAACGTCGAACTCGCGCCTCCGCTTTCTGAGTTGTTCCAGCATAAGGATGTGGGGCGCGAGATAGTCCCGGACCTCGGGGCTGGTGCGGAGCGATTTCGCACATCCTGCGACTAATTTCGCATTGCTTCGAGAATCACCGCTTGCAAAGAGAGTTACTTTGTGTCCGAGACGGACTAACTCCTCGGTGAGCCAGGAAACTACACGTTCAGTACCCCCGTAGCCAGGAGGCGGAACCGCTTCGTATAAGGGAGCAACCTGAGCAATGTTCATGACAGTTAGGCCGTACCACTATCGAATGTATGAGACATGCAGGAGGCGAACAATCGGGGTAATGCTGTAGCGCTTAAAAGCTTGACGCGACGGAGAACTCACTGTCCTGCCCTGGCTGCCGGAGTCAGATCGAAGTTCTTAAGCAACTTTGCGGGTTCGCGCAGCCTTCAGAGAAGCCTGCCGCCGATTTTGCTTTTCGCGGTCCGCGGCCGATTTCTTGACTTGCCGCGATAGAGCTTGATGACTTGTCGTGCTCTTCGGTTCTCTTTTCAGGGCGCCTTCGACCGCTAGGGACCGTTTGGCCGAGGTCTTAGCGTGGCCTTTTCCTTTTTTAGACGCTGCCGTATCTTGCTCAGCTTTTTTCCGCAAGGAAGGAGACCCTCTCGGCGGAGCCAACTTAACACCGGCGCGGCGCGCTTTTGAAAGGCCGATCGCAATTGCCTGTTGCGGCGAACGAACGCCATGTTTGCCTTCGCGAACGTGATGGATTTCTTCGCGAACAAATTCTCCGGCTTGCGTTGAAGGTGATTTTCCTTCCCGCTTATCCTCTTTGGCTCGTTCCAACGTCTCCCGATCGGGCATCTTAGTTTTTCCTTTCGCTTCGCCGCTTCACGCAGCCTTGCGTGTGGCGGCTTTGTCTTGAGCTTGTTTGTTTTTCTGAATTCGCTTCGACAGCAATTCCTTGGCTTTTTCCAGCTCGGTTCGGCGCTCTCGGCTCAGGCCGCGGCCGGCCCGGTTGATGAAGTAGTTCAGCATGCGCATTCCCGAGGCAGGGCCTTTCGGAGAGACTTTTTTGGACGCCAGCGCGCTCGCAATCGCGCTGGCGCTTTTCTTGAATAGACCCGGCTCGGGGTGCGTCGAGTCGGTGGTGACGGTAGCAATCCACCGGTTCTTATTCTCTTTCGTGCTCCCCTTCCTGGCTTCGTCCATGGATGCAATCTCGCTCGCGAAAGTAATCCGCTACTGTGAGGAAGTCGACTGCATGGAGCTGCGAGCCTGGAGCACCTTGGGAGCGATGCTTTGCGCGTCCTTCAGGTGATCCCGCAGGGTGGGCAGGGTTTCAGTGGCGAAGTTCTTGACGTCAGGATCGTGTCCCGTATTGCTCTCGGATTGGAACTCCGCGATATCTTGCTTGTGGTCTTTCAACATATCTTTCATATAAGCTTTGTCGAATTGTTCACCCGAGAGTTTCGACAGCTGGTTCTTAGTAGCTTTCTGCTTTGCGTTCGGCTCCTGTGGAAGGGTGATGCCTTTGGAGGAGGCCAACTCTTTCAACTTGTCGTTGGCTTTGCTGTGATCGTCCACCATCCGCTGACCGAATTTCTTAACGTCGTCGCTAGAGCCGTTCTGCATCGCCAATTTCCCGAGTTCCACCTCCGCCATGCCGCCCTGAGCGGCATCTTTCATAAACCGCTGGTCTGACATGCTGGGCTTTGCGGAATTACCGGATGTCGTCCCTGCGCCCATCGAGTTGGCACCTTGTTGCGCAACAGCCAGGGTTAGAAAACCCGCCGCCGTTAAACCGATCAAACTCCGATACAACATTTTTGTCATGGTGACTCCTTCGCATGATGTAGTCCAACTCGGTGAGAGTAGTGGGACCAAAGAGGCGCTTCAATCCGGGATTGGCTTCATTTCTGGCGGGGAGGGTTCTGTATTCGCTCAGGCGGTCGCTGCAAAGTTCGATGGTTGGTTCGAGCCGGGCCGCGGCCAACCCCATGTTGTCGAGCCGCATCGAAGTCGACCTGAAAGACTGGGTTGACGGCCCAGTTTAACGACAACAACAGGAAATTTCATGGCATCGACCTACGAGGGAACTATTCCTACGCGAGCTTTCGGCCGCTCGGGCGACAAAATTTCGATTCTCGGTTTTGGAGGTCATCACCTCGGAGAAGCCGCCGATGAGAAAACAGCGGTTGAAATCGTCCACCAAGCTGTGGATGGAGGAATCACCTTTTACGACAACTGTTGGGAGTATCGCAGAGGTAAGACAGAAGTATGGATGGGAGCGGGTCTTAAAGGGCGTCGCGACAAAGTTTTTTTGATGACCAAAACCTGCCCCCATGGCCGTGACTCCAGCGTTGCGCTGCTGATGCTGGAAGAGTCGCTGCGCCGCCTGCAAACCGATCACTTGGACCTTTGGCAAGTCCACGGCATGGCCTTTGAGAACGATCCTGATCTGTTCATTCGACCGAACGGCGCAGCAGAGGCGCTGGAGAAGGCGAAGAAGGACGGCAAAGTGCGGTACGTCGGATTTACCGGCCATCACAACGCCAAGGTCCATCTGGGCATGTTGAAGACGGGTTTTAAGTTCGATGCCGTGCAGATGCCGTTGAACGCCTTCGATGCGAGTTTCCGCAGTTTCGAGCAGCAGGTTCTTCCGGAACTCAACCGGCGCGGCATCGCCGTCTTGGGAATGAAACCTCTCAACGGTCACGGCGAAGCAATCAAGAATGGCGTGATCACCGCCGAGGAAGCGCTACGCTACGCGATGAGCTTACCAGTCACCACGACGATTACTGGAATGGAGAGCTTGGGTGTCCTCCAGCAGAATCTGCAAATCGCGCAGACCTTCAAACCCTACTGCGAGTCGGAAATGGACGCGCTCCGCGAGCGTTGCAAACAAGAGGCGGCGGATGGCCGGTATGAGCTTTACAAGTTGTCGCTGAAGTTTGACAACCCGGAAGCCCGGCTTGCGCACGGCTTCCCGCTCGACACGCAGCAGTCTGAAGTAAAAGATATGTTGGGATCGGCGCAAAATACAGGTCATCCGTTTCCCGAAAAACAGTTCTAGGAGCACCCATGGCCAGCCAGTACGATTTGAATCGCCGTAAATTCATTCAAGGTGCGGCACTTCTGGGCGTAGCGCCCATCATGTCTGGAGGAAGCATGGCTCAGCAGCAGAAAACTCAACCGCAGATTCCTTCCGGCGTAATCCCAAAAAAGCAGTTCGGGAAAACGGGAATCCAAGTCTCTGCCATGGGACTCGGTGGCTACCATCTTGGGTCCGCGGAGACCGATCAAGCCGCCAATGAGATCGTCGCGAAGGCAATCGATTACGGGGTAACTTTCTTTGACAACGCGTGGGAATATCACGATGGCCTCAGCGAAGAGAGGCTGGGAAAAGCGCTGCGAGGAAAACGCGACGAGATCTTTCTGATGACGAAAGTCTGCACTCACGGCCGGGATAAAAAGTTGGCAATGCGCATGTTGGAAGAGTCGTTGCGCCGCTTACAAACGGATCATCTGGATCTCTGGCAAATCCACGAGGTCGTTTACGATAACGATCCCGACCTGATTTTCGTTCCCGACGGAGCAGCGGAAGCTCTGTCCGCCGCCAAGCAACAAGGCAAGGTACGATTTATCGGTTTCACCGGGCATAAAGATCCTGAGATCCACCTGAAAATGCTGTCTCACGATTTTCCGTTTGATTCCGTGCAAATGCCGCTCAACTGCTGCGACGCGACGTTCCGCAGCTTTGAAACGCATGTCTTACCTGAGGCGAACCGCCGCGGTCTAGCGGCACTCGGAATGAAGAGTCTCGGCGGAAGCGGCGAACTCGTCCGTCATGGCGCGGTCACTCCCGAAGAAGGACTTCGCTATGCTATGAGCCTACCCGTGTCCACTACCATCAGCGGCGTCGACACGATGCAGGTGTTGGATCAAAACCTGCAGGTCGCGGTCAATTTCAAACCGCTCACAACGTCAGAGATGCAGGCGCTGCGCGACCGATGCCGCACCTTGGCCGGGGATGGGCGGCTGGAACTGTTCAAGATGACCACAAAATACGACGGCAAGATCGGGCGGGAACAACACCACTTCCCTACGGTGCAGGAGCTTCCACTGTAGAGTGGTGCGCTCGTCTTTCTTCCGTTTTTCTTCCGTTTGCGCGCGAATACAAGAGCGCGAGCATCTTTCCGAGCCCCTTGTAGAATGCATTCTCAAGGACCGACGGAAATGCTTCGACGACATTCGAGTTGGAGATGGTTGAATTGAAGCAGCCCCACTCCTTCGCGTCCCTGCGATTTTTGGCTTCGTTTACTACAGACAAGCCCGTATGTACACATCAACGACGGGTCATCTACCGTAAGTTGGATTCTTATTCGAGTATCGAGCCAAAGGGGCCCGCGCTGTCCGTCTTCATCCAGTCAAATTAAAATGCCGAATCAAACTCAAACGATCGTATGGCCCGGCCGCCCATATCCACTCGGATCTACCTGGGACGGCGAAGGTGTGAATTTTGCTCTCTACTCAGAGCACGCCGAAAAGGTGGAACTTTGCCTTTTCGATGTTTCCGGGAAGCGGGAGACGGTGCGCGTCGTGCTTCCTGAGCAAACCGATATGGTCTGGCACGGCTACCTCCCTGAAGCGCGGCCAGGACAACTGTATGGTTATCGCGTTTACGGTCCTTATGCTCCTGAGCAGGGCCATCGTTTTAACCACCACAAACTTTTGCTTGATCCCTACGGCAAACAATTGCAAGGGGCACTGAACTGGACAGACGCGCACTTTGGCTACCGGGTTGGGAACAAGCTGGAAGATTTGTCTTTCGACCGGCGTGATAATGCCTCTGGGATGCCGAAGAATCGTGTAATCGACTCAGCCTTCACCTGGGGCACGGATGCGCCACCCAAGATTCCGTGGCACGAGACGCTTATTTACGAACTTCACGTTAAGGGCTTCACAAAATGCCACCCCGATGTTCCGGAGAGTTTGCGCGGCACATACGCCGGTCTAGCCACGGCGCCGGTGATTGAGTATCTGACGCGTCTGGGCGTTACATCCATCGAACTCATGCCGGTCCACAGCTTTGTAGACGATCGCCAGCTTGTCGAGCGCGGTCTACGAAATTACTGGGGATATAGTTCGATCGGATTTCTCGCGGTGGAACCGCGCTATCTCGCGACGAGTTCGATCCGTGAGTTTAAGACGATGGTGAAGACTTTCCATTCCGCCGGACTCGAAGTGATTCTGGACGTCGTCTACAACCACACAGCGGAAGGCAACCACTTGGGGCCAACCCTGTCGCTGAAAGGCATCGACAACAGTACTTACTACCGTCTGGTAGGAGACAACCCGCGTTATTACATGGATTACACGGGCACAGGAAACACGTTGAACATGCGCCATCCGCGTGTTCTCCAGCTGATCATGGACAGCTTGCGCTATTGGGTTCTTGAGATGCATGTTGATGGTTTCCGCTTCGACCTGGCGGCCACTCTCGCTCGCGAACTCCATGAGGTCGATCGTCTTGGCGCGTTTCTCGACATCATCCACCAAGATCCGGTTCTATCGCAGGTCAAGCTCATTGCGGAGCCGTGGGATCTTGGCGAAGGCGGTTATCAAGTCGGGAACTTTCCGGTTGGATGGGCAGAATGGAACGATCGCTATCGCGACACGGTACGCTCTTTCTGGAAAGGCGATAGCGGAACCGTCGGAGACTTAGCGTATCGGCTCACCGGATCGAGCGATCTATATGCTCACAGCGGGAGGCGACCGTACGCTAGCGTCAATTTCATTACGGCCCACGATGGCTTTACGCTGCAGGATTTGGTGAGCTATAACGACAAACACAACGAGGCCAACGGCGAAGACAATCGGGACGGGAATAACAACAATCGCAGCTGGAATTGCGGAGTTGAGGGTCCAACCGATGATCCCAACATTCTCGGACTTCGCGCGAAACAGAGACGGAACCTCCTCGCAACCTTGATCCTTTCTCAGGGAGTTCCCATGATGTATGCCGGAGATGCGCTCGGACATACCCAAAACGGCAACAATAACGCATATTGTCAGGACAATGAAATCAGTTGGCTCAATTGGAGCGCCCAACCGCACGATCGCGATTTGGTCGCATTTGTGCAACGCATGATCAATTTGCGCAAGCGGCATCCCATTTTTCGGAGGAAACGCTTTTTTCAGGGACGACCCATCAAAGGCGCATCCGTGAAAGATGTATTGTGGTTGAATTCTGCCGGCGATGAGATGAGCGAAGATGAGTGGCGCGACGGTTCGGTCCGATGTCTGGGAATGATTCTTTCGGGCCAGGGATTGAATGAGACCGACGAGCGCGGTCGAAAACTTACCGATGAAAACTTCCTGGTGCTGTTCAATGCGAACCATGAGGACGTCGGATTTACGCTTCCTGTGACGCGTGCCGGGGTTCGTTGGACCGCCTGGATGGACACCTCGCGCGAAGAAGGACTACGACCCGCCGAAACCTACGATTCGGGTCTCCCCTACCCCTTGCAGGCACGTTCCATGGTTGTTCTAATGGAACGCCGCAAGAACGGCAAGAGAGAAGAGCTGAATGAAGCGGCGTCATGAGATGCCGTTCGGCGCCGAGTGCCTCGAGGATGGTAGTGTACGGTTTCGCCTGTGGGCTCCGGCCGCTCATCGCGTAGAACTTCGGGTCGAGCCATCGCTGAAAGATTCGAAGGACAAATTACAAGAATGTTCGCCGGCGCCCTTACGAAGACGTATGGAGAGGTTCGACGGCGGCTGGTTTGAACTGGTGACCGACCAAGCCCGGCCCGGAGATCAATACCTCTTTCGTATCGACGATGGGCAGGAAGTTCCCGACCCCGCTTCCCGCTTCCAGCCGCGCGACGTACATGGACCGAGCGAGATTGTCGATCCCGCCGCTTTCGAGTGGCGCGATGAAAACTGGCGCGGACGGCCTTGGCAAGAGGCCGTCATTTACGAATTGCACGTGGGCGCCTTCACGCCGGCCGGATCTTTCTCTGGAGTGTGCGAACGGCTCGACTATCTGGCCGCTCTGGGAATCACGGCTTTGGAACTGATGCCCGTGGCCGATTTCCCGGGCAAGCGTAACTGGGGCTATGACGGAGTCTTCGAGTTCGCTCCCGACAGCAGCTACGGCAGACCCGAGGATCTGAAGATGTTAGTGCAAGCAGCACATGAGCGCAGAATGATGGTGCTTCTGGATGTCGTGTATAACCACTTCGGCCCCGAGGGAAACTATCTGAATTCGCACGCCCCCCAGTTTTTTACGTCGCGGCATTGCACACCGTGGGGCAATGGAATCAACTTTGACGGCGCTCAGAGCCGGGCGGTTCGGGATTTTTTCATTCACAACGCTCTTTATTGGTTGACGGAATTTCATTTCGACGGACTTCGCCTCGATGCGGTTCATGCTATAGCCGACGACTCGAAGCCGGACATACTCACGGAACTGGCGTCGGCGGTGCAGAGTTCGCTGCCAGCCGATCGGCAAGTGCACCTCATTCTTGAAAACGAACGCAACCAGGCGAGCTACCTGCGCCGCACCCAACGCTGCGTGCCGCAAACCTACACAGCGCAGTGGAACGATGACGTTCACCACTCATTGCACGTGTTGCTCACCGGCGAACGTGACGGCTATTACGAGGACTATGCCGACCACCCCCTGGATCAAGTGGGAAGGTGCCTGACCCAAGGATTCGCCTACCAAGGCGAGCCGTCGCCTCACAGGAATGGAAAGAAGCATGGTGAATCTACGGCCGGGTTGCCACCCGCTGCGTTTGTCGGCTTTCTGCAAAACCATGATCAAATCGGCAATCGCGCTTTCGGGGAACGGATCACGCGGATCGTGGACGCGCGCGCTGTGCGGGCCGCGATGGAGATTTTGTTGCTTGCGCCGGCGCCCCCGATGCTTTTCATGGGAGAAGAGTTCGCCGCCGAATCTCCATTTCTTTTCTTCTGCGATTTTGAAAAGGATCTTGCGGCCGCTGTGACGAACGGCCGGCGAAACGAGTTCGCGCGCTTCGCATGTTTTGGCGATTCGGCGCAGCGAGAGAGAATTCCGGATCCGAACGCCGCAGCCACGTTCGAGTGCTCGCGCTTGGACTGGAGCAGAATCAGCGAGCCCCAATCAGAGACTTCGCTCCATTTCTATTGCCGGCTCCTGAAACTCAGGCGCGAAAAGATTGTTCCCTTACTCTTTTCGACCTGCGTGCCCGTGGCGGATTACAAAATCGAAGAAGACGGTTCCCTGGTCGCCTGTTGGAAATTCGCGAATAATTCTGAGCTCTCTCTCCTGGCGAACCTTGGACCGGCCGGGTTACATGATGTGAAAGCCCCACCCACGCCGATCCTCTATGCCAGCGAACACATCGGCAAAGATGAGTTGAAGGCCGGAAGTGTTCCCCCGTGGTCGGTCGTGTGGTCTCTCCGCATATGACTCGCCCCTTGCGCATCCCTCGGGCAACTTATCGGCTGCAATTCAATCGCGAGTTTACTTTTAACCAGGCAAACGAAATCGTTCCCTATCTGGCTGCTCTCGGCATCAGCCATTGCTACGCGTCTCCGATCTTGAAGGCGAGACCTGGCAGCATGCATGGATACGATATTGTGGACCACAATTCGATCAATCCCGAGATCGGAAGCGCCGCCGATCTCGATCGCCTGGTCGATACTTTGCACAAGCACGGCATGGGATTGGTTCTCGATATCGTTCCGAATCACATGGGCGTCATGGGCAGTGACAATGCCTGGTGGCTCGACGTACTGGAAAACGGGGAATCCTCGATGTATGCGAATTTTTTCGACATCGATTGGCAGCCTCTAAAAGAAGAACTCCAGGGAAAGGTTCTGATACCGGTTCTGCACGATCAATACGGTGTCGTATTAGAAAGTGGAGATCTGAAGCTCGTCTTTCGCCCGGATCGCGGCGAGTTTGACATTACCTATCACGAACACCGTTTTCCGGTTGACCCCCAGGAATATCCACGCATCTTGCAGCACTGCGGGACGGGAAAAATCGAGATCGTCGGCGATCTGGGCCGGGATACGGCTGAGTTTCAAAGCCTGATAAACGGTTTTCGCAATCTACCGGGGCGGCATGAAATCAGTAATGAACGTATCGCGGAGCGGAATGGTGACAAAGAGATTTACAAACGGCGGCTTGCGGAATTGTGCGCCCGTTCTCCGGAAACCGCGGATTGCCTTCTTCGCGCAGTCGAACTCATCAATGGGGAGCCGGGCAATGCGGGCAGCTTTGACGATCTTCACGAACTCATTAAGGCCCAGGCATTTCGACTCGCCGATTGGCGTGTGGCTAGCGACGACATCAACTACCGGCGTTTTTTCGATACGAACGATCTCGCGGGCATCCGCATGGAGAACGAGAACGTATTCGAGGCGACTCACCGATTGATTCTGCGGCTGATCGCGGAAGGGAAAGTGGACGGGCTGCGCCTGGACCACCCCGACGGGCTCTACGATCCAGCACAATATTTCGAACGGCTTAGGGGCAGCATTGCAAACGCCCAAAATGCAGGAGCCGTGAACGATAAGACCGGTTCGAGCAGAGAAGGCTCGTCTTATGTCGTCATCGAAAAAATTCTCACGGGCGCAGAGCGCCTGCCACCCGCGTGGTTTGTGTCGGGCACGACAGGTTACGATTTCTCGAATATCGTGAACGGTTTATTCGTTGAATCTTCCGCCGCCACCCGCATGGAACGGATCTACCGACACTTTACGGGCGAAAGCGTCGACTATGAGGAACTTGCCTACCGCTGCCGAAAACTGATTATCCGGGTTGCGCTGGTCAGCGAATTGAACGTGTTGGCCAACCGTCTCGCCCGCATCGCGCTTTCCAAGCGCCGCACCTGCGACTTTACGTTGAATGGCTTGCGGGATGCGCTTACCGAAGTGGTCGCCAATTTTCCGGTGTATCGCACCTATCTGACAACTTCAGGCGTGTCGGAGAATGATACGCGTTACATTCGACTTGCCATCGCTTCAGCTAAATGGAGAAGCCCGGCAGCAGAAACCAGCATTTTTGATTTTCTCAGCGAGGTGCTGCTCACACGCATTATCGAGCGGGACGACCCGGGATATGAAAATGCGGTCCGCACGTTCGCGATGAAGTTCCAGCAGTTCACAAGTCCGGTCATGGCTAAAGGACTGGAAGATACGGCCTTCTACCGATACAACCGTCTGATCGCGCTGAACGACGTTGGGGGGGATCTTCACCGGTTCGGAATTGCACCGTCCGAGTTTCACTTCGCGAATCAGGAGCGTTTGCACTCGTGGCCGGCAACCATGCTGGCGACGAGCACCCACGATTCGAAGCGTTCCGAAGACGTTCGCGCTCGCATCAACGTGCTCTCCGAGATTCCGGGATTGTGGAGACTGCGCGTACGGCGTTGGCGTGACTTCAATCGCGAACATAAGCGCACGGTCAATGATCGACCGGCGCCGTCGTCTAACGACGAATATTTGCTCTATCAGACGCTGATCGGGGCTTGGCCCTCGAGTTCCCGCGCGGTGGGACACGAAGAGACAGAGTCAACATTTTCCGAGCGAATCGAAACCTTTATGCTAAAAGCGATTCGCGAGGCTAAAAAGAACACGAGTTGGATTAATCGAAACGAGGAATACGAAGCGGCCGTGTCTTCGTTCGTGAAGCTGCTAGTCACACCCAGTGAAGAGAATCAATTCCTCGCCGATTTCTTGCCCTTTCAGCGGCGCGTAGCCCGTATCGGATTGTGGAACAGCCTTTCTCAAACACTTCTGAAACTCACCAGTCCTGGAGTTCCAGACATTTATCAAGGGAACGAGCTATTGGATTTCAGCCTGGTAGATCCAGACAATCGCCGCCCCGTCGATTATGTTTACCGGCGGCAGTTGTTCGAGTACGTCCGAAAAATAGGCGACGCTGCCGAAGCGTCCTCGATCGCGGGTAGTGCCTCAGTTTGGAGGCACTACCCGATCGCGAATCTTTTGCAAACCCCGGAAGACGGCCGGCTCAAGTTGTATCTGACATGGAAGGCTCTCGGTCTCCGCCAGCGACATCCAGAGGTCTTTCAGCAGGGGGAATATTTTCCGTTGACTGTGGAGGGCTCGCGAGCGAACCACGTCGTCGCCTTCTGCCGCAGGTCGGAAAATACCAGCGTGCTCGTGATTGCTCCGCGGCTGGTCGCCACCTTACTGCACAAAACCGACACTCCTCCAACGGGACCGCAAGTGTGGGAAGACACACGGGTCCTTCTACCCGACAACAATCCTGAAAAGTACTACAACGTGCTGACGGGCGCCCTCGTCGATATTCGGAAAGCGGAAAGTTCTTCGTGTCTAAATATGTCCGAGATCTTCGCAATCCTTCCCGGCGCACTTTGCATTTCGAACTAGAGACTCTCGGAACCAGATGTTGCGGCAACCGCAGCCGTGCAGGCGACATCGAAACCTGCCCAGGTCGAAGCGGTTCCAGCATCTACCGGAAAGCGGTTCGGTTAGCGCCTACGAACGCGATCGCGTAGGTTACAAGCTCAAAACCCGACGACCGTTTATCCGAAGCTTTGACGTTTAACGCCTTCGCTGCCGACGGACGGTTACCGAACGCTGATCTGGTTGGAGATACTTCGACTGCCAGCGTAGGCCTTCGCGATCTGCTCCGCCAAGTTCCGCTGTTCGTTCCTGTCCACGACGCCGGTCAAAACTACCGAATTGTCGTTGGTCTTCACCATCACTCGGACATCCGATAAGGCGCGTTCCGAGGTTAGGTTGTCCTCGATGAGCTTCTCCACTTCAGGAGTCGTAAGAGCCTCGGAGGTTGGTGACATCGCTGGAGCATCGGATCGCTGCGCAGAAGCAAAGACCTGTGAGGGATCATTCATCGGCGAAGTCGCTTGCTGTTGATCGCGGCTTTGTGCCTCGCTTATCGCGGCAAGTGAGATTAGAAGTAAACAGGGCGCGAATACGAATCTCATGGCACACCTCTCTGAATTCATCGTTTCATTTGTTGACTAATCTGGGTTGATAGATCTGCGCGAGGCAACGCGGCAGTCTGAACGGTGCAGCGCCTTTGCAGATCTTCTGCCGCCTCAGCCAGGGTTATGTTGTCTCCGACGCGTTGGAATTCGCTGCGGAGCTCGTTTTGCTGCACCGAGATGGTCTTGAAGAAAAGTGCCTTTCCTTGCATGTTCACGCGCAAAAGGCTTACCTCCCAATGACCAGGAGCCGTTTCGATCTGCCGGACGTGAAATTCTCCTCCCTGCTCCAAGTACCCCAGAAATCCGCCGCCAAACTTGACTTCTCTTATTAAATGACCTTCGATCTCGGCCAACCGGTTTTCTTTTTCGTTGATCCAGATTCGCCCCGCCATGGCATGGAAGACAACGCCTTCGCGCGAAGAAGGGTGAAAATTGGGATTCGGCTTGAAGATAATTTCTACCAGGCCGCCCTCCCGGGCTCCGTAGCGAGCCAGCACCGCATCCGGCATTAAACGAAACATTTGTTCTGTCTTGCGCGCGTCTTCTTCTTGTGAATGCCGCTGCTCCTGTTGCGCTTCAGGAGTGTGAACCAACCCCTCAATGCGCTGCGTCTCTTGTTCCGCTTGAGCTGTCGAAATCCTCCGCCCGTTCACAGACTCCAGCCGGTCCACATCCCCCGCAGAAGTTTCGATCACCCATTTAATTTTTCGTTCGCCTGATTCTTCACTTCTCACTTCGTACATCCAGTGGGAGTGATCCTTCGCCTGCGCTTGCAATTCGCCGTTGACCGCCCTGCGAAGAAGCTCTACCGCCGACACTTTCGCCCCGACCGCTGCTTCCTGCGATCGAACCGGAGAGCAAAAGATCATAAGAGCCAAACTGATTAGGATGGGAAAAACTACAGCGTGAGCGAGATTCGTCTTGGAAATGTTGACCCGCGACGAAGGCCTCGAACTCATCCCCTGGATCGATATGCTCAGCCCCATAAGTACAACGCCAAAGTAGCTTGGCAAAGCCGTCCATTAAAATGGATTGGATTCTGTACTCGGATTCATTATTCGCGGTATTTGGCCAACTGTATCGGCAGGAGAAAACTCTGCGAATCCCTCGAAAGAAGAAGTAATTTAGTGGCGTTTGAAATATTGGACCGCACGCTCGTGAGCGTCGGCGCCTTTCCGAGTCGACAACGTACCAAGGTTCGTTCGCCGCCCCGTCTCAGGATTTTCTTTGCGAGAGTACAGACGATATTGTCCGGGTTCAAGTTTGCGAATCATCGTCCCGATCACCTTGTGGTTTGTTTGACCGTCCATGCGTCAAAGATCTCGTTGGACGAGTCTGGATGACGATCGCGCATATAGATCGAATTTCAATCTCGAGGCGATCGGCACTTTGCTGTATCCGCCGGCACAAGGCCAATCGAAAAATGTTCAAATTGCACTGGACGGGAAGAGCAGCGGTGCACTTTTGGCGCACCGCTGCGCCCGGTAGGCTATGCGAATTTTTTATGCGGCTTTCTCAGTCTTCCGGCTGTCCTTCCGGCCGTCGAGAATTTCCGCCTCAGCGTGCAGCCAGTCCTCGACCTCGAAGCCGGGAACTTCGCCGCGTTCCTGGTACAGCTGATAAGCACGTTCTCTAACTTGTTCCTCCAAGCCGTCAACGACAGGTTGGGATTCAAACGTTCTTGCGTGGTCGACATGTTTCATTGTCTGCTTCACCTTTCTTCATCTGTTTCATCTTTTTCTCAAGAGGATTCGGTCTTCGAGCGATGGCGATGTGAAATGAACCATTCTTCAGTCGAAAAGCTTCGACCGTCGCGAGCCAGAGGTCCATCGCTTACCCCCTAGCGAAAAACATAAACTTGTGGCCGCCAGCCTGCCTGTACGGTGATTACTGTAGGAATTGCGTTCCTGATAACCTTAGTGGGGATTTTGGCATCCATAAGAGTCGCCGTCGCAAGGTTAACGGTAGGTCGCGACGGTGCCAGGCTCCATGTGTTCGCCCACTGACTCCGTTCGTCCGGCGAGTGCAGAGACCTTCAAAATCCACAGGAGCCGCGAGTGGCGGAACGGAAAAATTTCTGGACCGGATGGCAGGAACGCATATCCGCGCTCCGGAACGTTCCACCTGTCCTCAAGATCGTATGGGACTCCGGCCCGCAAGTGGTGGTTTTCGGTCTGGGTTCCCGGCTCTTCTCTGCGCTTCTGCCGGTTGCGCTCCTGGCCATTACGCGCCTGATTATCGATGACATAGTCCACGCCGTGTCGAGTCATCAAGCGGTGCAGCCCGGGCTGTGGTGGCTGGTGGCGGCGGAATTTTCGCTGGCGGTTCTCAACAGCGTTCTGGTCCGCACCATCGATTACTCTGATGCGCTGCTCGCTGACAAGTACACGCGCTACGTCAGTATCCGAGTAATGAACCACGCCGCAAGCCTGGATTTACTCGCCTACGAAGATCCCGTATTTTACGACCGCTTGGAAAGGGCTCGCGTGCAGGCTACAGACCGGCTGGTGATGATTCAAGCCTTGGGGCGGCTGGTGCAGCAGGCGATCACGACATTGACCCTTTCGATCTCCATCATGTTCTTTTCACCGTGGCTGATGCTGCTGCTGATCGTGGGTGTCGTGCCGGCATTCCTGGGCGAGAGTCACTTCGCGTTTCTGGGCTACGCCAAGAATTTCCGGCAAACACCCGTTCAGCGGCAACTCGACTACCTGCGTGTGCTCGGAGGCAGCAAAGAAGCAGCAAAAGAACTAAAGCTCTTTGGGTTGAGAGATTTTCTGCGCGAGCGGTTCACTCGTTTGTCCGACGAAATTTACGACGAGAATGTCGCCTTATCCCGGCGCAAGCTCATCGCGGGATCACTGCTGACGGCGATCGGCACAATGGGCTACTACGCAGCCTATGTATTCGTGATCTGGCGCACGGTCGCTGGTTCGTTGAGTATCGGCACACTCACTTTTCTAACCGGCGCAATTCAACAGGCCAGCAGCAATATCCAGCAGATTTTTTCGACTCTGGCGGCTATCGGCGATCAAGCGCTGTTTCTCACCGACCTCCTGGCATTTTTCAAGATGGAGCCGACGATACGATCGAAGCCCAACGCGCTGCCGGCGCCGCGGCCAATTGCGCGGGGCTTTGAATTTCGGAATGTCTGCTTTAGCTATCCGGGAAACTCGCGGTTGATTCTAGACCACATCAATTTCCAACTGAATCCGCGGGAGCGGCTGGCTCTGATTGGCGAAAACGGTCAGGGGAAAACGACGATCGTGAAGTTGATCACGCGTCTCTATGATCCAACCGATGGGCAGATCCTCCTCGATGGCATGGACCTGCGGGAGTACGATCTCGAAGATCTGCACAAAGTGATGGGCGTTATCTTCCAGGATTTCATGCGCTATGAAATGACGGCCCGCGACAACATCGGCGTTGGCCGCGTCGAGGAAATCGATAACCGGGAGATGATAGAGGCTGCGGCGCAAAAAAGTATGGCTCACCCAACCATCACGCGCCTGCCGCAGGGCTACGAGCAAATGTTGGGCCGGCGCTTCGAACAGGGAGTCGATATCTCTGGTGGTGAGTGGCAGAAAGTCGCTCTGGCTCGCGCCTATCTGCGCGACGCGCAGCTGCTCATCCTCGATGAACCTACGGCCGCCCTCGATGCGCGAAGCGAATTTGAAGTTTTCCACCGCTTCGCCGAACTCACGGCGGGAAAGATGGCGCTCTTCATTTCGCACCGATTCTCTACCGTGCGTTCGGCCGACCGCATCATCGTTCTCGAAAGCGGCAAGATCGCGGAAGAAGGCAGTCACGATCAATTGGCAAGTCTTGGAGGCCGTTACGCCGAAATGTTCGAAATGCAGGCCTCAAGCTATCGATAGGAAAAAGCGAACATAGCAGGCGATGCGAAAGCGCAAATTCGAATGGAAGACAGCGTTAATCTGCAACTCGTCCGAACCGAACCTGAGGGGGGAACGTCGCCTGCGCCGGTAAGTTTTTCCCCATGCGACTTGGTGATGCGATCAAGCGCGGGGAAACTTGCTCATACGCTAGCGTGGATACCGGGAGAGCGGGAATCGCGCGACTTTGCAGATCGCTGTCGAAACCTAGTCCAGACGTTCAAACCTTTGCTCGCGGCGCTTGAATCAACGCCGGCGTCATCTGTGTTCGATGATCTGCAGGAACTGCACGAGAACGTTCATTTGATCGAGGGGGAACTTCAGCGGGTCTGCCAGACTTTTCAGCCTCGCCACAAAGTCGCCCAGGTTCGTACGCCGGATGGCCACGTAATTTCCAGAATTGCCGCCGTAGCCGACGACTATCTTGCCGCTTCCGGATATCAGTTTAGCGAGTCTGGCTTTACTGCCTACATTCGAGCCTTTCAGCAAGTCTCGCTTCTCAATGTAGCGGAACTGTGGATGCTAATCCCCGTTCTGAAACTCGTGCTACTCGAACACGTGGCGAAACGCGCCGCCCTACTGCTCAGAGATCGCAACCATTCTGACGGCGCACACGACCTGCTCGCCAGCCTGCAGGAGATCCGGCAAACGTCGTGGAAGGTCGTAATCGAACCCTTGATCCTCTTCGATCAGGTTCTGCGCCAGGATCCGGCTGGCGCGTATTCCCGTATGGATTATGACAGCCGCGAGCTTTATCGCAGGAAGGTAGTCGACATCGCCGATCACTGCGACTGCAGCGAGATGAAGGTGGCGAGCGAGGTGCTTTCGCTGGCGCGTCGGGCAAAGCAGCAGACCCACCAGAATCCTCGGAGCACGGAGCGCTATTCGCATGTCGGATCCTATCTGATCGCGGAAGGGACCGAGGAACTCGAGCGAAAAGTGGGATTGAATCCGTCCTTTAGCCAACGCTTAGGCTCCTGGATCCGTCAACGCCCGGACGACTTTTACCTTCCTGGAATTGCGGTCCTGACGGTCGCCATCGTTTCGAGCGTCGTTGTGCTGCTCACGGAGCCATCCACCTCGCTCGGACTCATCTTTCTGGCTCTTCTCGCCGTGTTGCTACCCAGTTCGCAGAGCGCCATCCAGATAATGAACTATGTTGCGAGCCTTCTAATCACGGCACAGATTCTGCCGAAGCTGGATTTTTCAGAGGGGCTTCCCGACGATTGCGTCACCATGGTTGCCATCCCGACCATGCTGTTGAATGAGAAGCAAGTTCGCCATCTGGCCAACGCACTGGAAGTGCGCTTCCTCGGAAATCAAGACCGAAATCTTCATTTCCTGCTGCTCACGGATTTGCCCGACTCACCGTCGGAGCCTGTGGAAGAAAATGCTCTCGTCGACTTGGCTGCCGACCTGATCCGCAAACTCAACGAGAAATACGCTCCCAAGAGAATGGGATCCTTTTTTTTGCTCCATCGGCACCGTGTCTATAACTCTCGCGAGCGAGTTTGGATGGGGTGGGAACGCAAGCGCGGCAAACTGATGGACCTCAATAACCTGCTCTGTGGTCAGTTCGACAGTTTTCCTGTCAAAGTCGGCGATCTCTCTCTGCTGTCGAAAGTTCATTACATCATTACTCTTGATTCCGACACCGAGTTGCCGCGCGGGTCCGCGCTTCGCATGGTCGGGGCCATGGCGCATCCTTTCAACAAGGCGATTATCGATCCCACAAAAGGGATCGTCGTCGCGGGATACGGTATTTTGCAACCCCGGGTTGGAGTCAGCGTGCAAAGCACGGCGCGCTCCCGGTTAGCCGAAATTTATTCGGGGCAAACAGGAATCGACATCTACACCCACGCCACGTCTGACATTTATCAGGATCTCTATGGCGAGGGAATTTTTGTAGGAAAAGGAATTTACGAAGTAGAGACGTTGCACACGGTTCTTCACGGCCGATTCCCCCGCAATGCACTTCTCAGCCATGACCTGATGGAAGGCGCATACGCCCGAGCGGGGCTGGTCAGCGATATCGAGGTCATTGAAGATTATCCGTCGCACTACAGCGCTCACAACCGGCGCAAACATCGTTGGTTGCGCGGCGACTGGCAGATTACGGAATGGCTGCTTCCGCGCGTTCCGGACGAGTCTGGACGGCGCGTATCAAATCCGCTTTCGGTCATTTCGCGATGGAAAATTCTCGACAATCTGCGGCGCAGTCTATTGGAACCCGCGTTTTTTCTTTTATTCGTGCTGAGTTGGACCGTACTCCCCGGCGGCGCAGAACTTTGGACCCTCGCCACGATCGCGATTTTGTTTCTGCCGGCGCTTTTCCAGTTTGGCTTTGAACTAGCACAAGCCGTGGTGAAAGGCAGCCGCTCGGCGCTCGCGGGCGCTCTCGACGGTTTTCTGAACGCCAGCATCTCCAATGTCCTGATGATCACCTTCCTGGCGCATCAGGCACTCCTCTCTCTGGACGCCGTCGTACGAACCATGGTCCGCCGGCTAATCACGCGGCAACGCTTGCTGGAGTGGGAGACAGCTGCCGAGGCCGAACTTGCAGGCGAGAAGCGCACCATGCTCGACATTTACCTGAACTGGACGCCCGCGCTCGCTCTCGCGCTCTTCTTCTCGATCGGCCTGCTGAAACCGAGTGCGATACCGGCAGCGCTTCCTATCCTCATTCTATGGGGCTGCAGCAAGCCGATTTCAGCGTGGCTTGATCGACCGAGTCGCAATCCCAGGGTCAAGGCCTCAGAGAGCAACCGCTGGTTGCTGCGCTCTGCGGCACTTCGCACATGGCGGTATTTCGCCGAGTTCAGTACGGAAGAGCATCATTGGCTGATCCCCGACAACGTACAAGAAGAAGGCACTCGCATCGCCCCGCGAATTTCACCTACTAACCTCGGCCTTCTTTTCAATGTGCGGCAGGTCGCATGCGATTTCGGATACCTCACGGTGCCTGAGTTTGCCAAACTCAACCTGCTCACGATGGAATCCGTTTCCCGGTTCGAGCGATGCCGCGGTCACTTGCTCAATTGGTATGACACGCGAACTCTGGTTCCGCTGACTCCGGCCATCGTCTCCAGCGTCGACAACGGTAATTTGGTGGCTTCCCTTTGGACGTTGCAGCAAGGTTCCCTGCAACTTCTGGGGCAACCTCTACTCAACGCGGAACTGGCGACCGGCCTTTTAGATCATTTCTATCTTCTTACTATTCTCGGCGCTTTACCTCGCCGCAAATTCACGCTCGCAGAAAAAGAGCTGAATCGACCAGAATGGCTGCATTCCCTTTTATCGTCACCCGCCGCTCTGCTTTCTCACATCGACTCGAATCCCAGCAGCCCGGCGCATGCTACGGAGCTCATCTGGTTTGAAGAGCAAATAAAAACGCGGATCCAGCAGGTTTCCCAAATTGTTGAACAATACGCTCCGTGGCTGCTGCCCGAGTATTCCGGCCTTAAAGAGATTTCCATTTCTCGGCCCCAAAATGCCCTTGACGATCTTCCCCCGATTGAGCAGATGCCGGCATTCATTGACAGTCTCATCGGCCGTCTTCAGGATGCAGAACAACCGACGCCAAACACTGAATCGAGCGCCCGTTACCGGAAGCTCTTGTCACTACTGCCTACGGCTCGCCTTCATGCCGTAAAACTCATCGACGACCTCAAATCGGTTGCGAAGCAAGCGGCACAACTGGCCGACGAAATGGATTTCTCCTTCCTCTTTAACCAGCGCCGCAATTTGCTTTCCGTCGCTTTTGAAGTGGCTAAGCAGCAACTGCTTCCCTCCTGCTATGACTTGCTCGCCAGTGAAGCACGCATCGCGTACTTTGTCTCCATCGGCAAAGATGAAATCCCGCAGGAGAGTTGGTTCTTGCTCGGCCGCGCCCCCACCGAAGATCAGCCGATGGTCGGGCTACTCTCATGGACTGGCACGATGTTCGAATTCCTGATGCCTGCCCTTTGGATGCGAAGCTATCCGAACACTCTCCTGGAGCGCGCTGCGGTGGTTGCGGTGGGCGCGCAACAGGCCTATGCCGCCGGAAAAGGGGTGCCTTGGGGCATCTCCGAATCAGCTTGCGCAAAAACGGACGACGCGGGAAATTATCAGTACTTCCCCTTCGGCGTGCCGCAACTTGCGGTGCACAAGCCGGAAGAGTACGGTCCGGTGATTTCGCCCTATTCGACGTGCCTCGCTCTCAGCGTTGATCCGCCGGCGGCGTTGCGCAATTTGCGCAAGATTCAACAACTGCGCGGCGTGGGTCCCTACGGATTTTACGAATCGTTGGACTTTAGCCCGTCACGCGACCGATCCCATGGACGTGGTCCAGAGATCGTCCGCTGCTGGATGGCTCATCATCAAGGCATGAGCTTGCTTTCGATCGCCAACTTTCTGCACGACGAAGTCGTGTGGAAATGGTTTCATAGTCAT